>Ga0208598_1000023_pt1 | contig 61062 bp, 50 predicted proteins | sample LakMenEpi22Jun12_FD_150726 | JGI IMG/M metagenome (GOLD analysis project Ga0208598, IMG submission 150726) | Freshwater microbial communities from Lake Mendota, WI - 22JUN2012 deep hole epilimnion (SPAdes) | ecosystem: Environmental > Aquatic > Freshwater > Lake > Epilimnion/Euphotic zone ... | reverse complement strand
GGTGGAAAAAGGAGACGTGTACGAGATCAACTTACAGGTGTATTACATGCTTCGCGATACACTCACGGGTTGGCCCGGTGGTAAACCCAATGTGCTTATACCGGCACATCCTGAGCGCTCCGACCCTTGGCCCAAAAAAGTCATCATCTTCTCTCCGCATCCCGATGATGACATCATTAGCATGGGCGGCACCTTTCAACGGTTGCACGACCAAGGACATAACGTGCATGTCGCCTACCAGACCAGTGGCAACATTGCCGTAACGGATGAGTTTGTAACCCGGTACCTCGATTTTGCCGTAGGGCTTGAATCCATTGCAGGCACCAACACCAAGAAAACAGAAAAGATCCTTTCCGATACGCAGCGTTTCTTGGCAAAAAAGAAATCGCACCAGGTCGATACGCCCATGATACGAAATATCAAAGGACTCATTCGACGTGGAGAAGCAAAGGCCACTTGTCGCTATGTGGGCATTCCGGAATCAAACATTCATTTTATGCACCTGCCCTTTTACGAAACAGGTGCCATCGAAAAGAAACCGCTTTCTGAAAAAGATATCAAGCTCACCATGGAGCTGCTTCGCAAGATCCAACCCCAGCAGGTGTACTGCGCCGGAGACTTTGCCGATCCGCACGGCACTCACATTGTCTGTTTTAATGCAGTGGTAGAGGCCCTTCGCCGTATAAAAGCAGCGGGCGATACCTGGATCAAGGATTGCTGGCTTTGGCTGTACAAAGGTGCTTGGCAAGAGTGGAATATCGAAGAGATCGAAATGGCCGTTCCCATGAGCCCCGACCAGGTACTGAAAAAAAGATACGGCATCTTCATTCATCAATCTCAAAAAGATATGGTGCCTTTTCAGGGCTCCGATTCCAGAGAATTTTGGCAGCGTGCCGAAGAGCGTAACGCCCGGACCGCCTCGCTGTATGCCGATCTGGGACTCACTCACTACGCAGCCATCGAGGCCTTTGTGAGGTGGGAATATTGATTTTTAGTGTATATTTGCAGCCCTTCAGCGTTTCTGCTCCAGGACTTCCTGCACAGAATTCGTTTCGGCCCCGTAGCTCAACTGAATAGAGCATTTGACTACGGATCAAAAGGTTTCAGGTTTGAATCCTGACGGGGTCACAAAGCCCTCAACACGAAGTGTTGGGGGCTTTTTAGTTGGTGCGTGGCAAGCTTGCTTGCCTAAGCATCCAAGTAATAAGCCCCACACGGCGAAGCCGTGCAGGGTTTTGGGTACGACCAATGCGAAAAGGAACAGGGAGCGCAGCGACTTGAATCCTGCACACGGCGAAGCCTAAAACGTCTTTTTAATTCTGCCATAACAAGCCGGCAGCATAGAGCGAAACCGCTCATAGGTGGCCTGGGCGATGTTGCGGGTGTCGAAGGGAACAAATTGAACGAATTGTTTTTGTTCGCCAGCCCGTCGGCCATACTTGTACTCATTGGTAAACCAGCCATCCTCTTGTAACTGTACGCCGGTAAGCAAGGTGTTGGGAACGCTAATAAAAAACGCATCACCACCAGCTGTAAGAGACGTGTTGCTCGTAACAGCAAGCTTCTGTTGACGCAGGGCCAAATAAGCCTCCTTGGCCGTTTCAATGGCAGGGTCGATCAGCTCTACATGCGAAGCCAAGACAGTACGGTAGCGATACCCACTATTATCCTGATACGAATACAACTCGGTTAAAACAGAAGCGATGGTGTCGCGTAAGTAGGGATAATGAGTACAACCCAGAATAAGGGTATTGAGCGGCTCACGATACTGTTGCTCGCGCATCTTTTCGAGTAACGAAACCAAATGATAACGCACGTAATTGACAGGATCGTTCAGCTGCATCTCGATGCAACGACCTTGGTCGTCGTACTCGCAAAGCAAACTGTTACCGGTCTTGACAAAACCATATACTCCCAACAAAGTGCTATCGATCGGATAGGTGGGATGACGAAGCGAGGGGCCCTTGTAAGCGGCACGAGTCGAGCGGGCTTGGTCAGATAAAAAACTCCAGTCGCGGTCGATACTCTCTGCCAACCCGAATCCTCCCTGGCTTACTATAGAGAGCGTACCGAGTTGCAGAGAATCAGCCATGGCTTGTAAGACCAGTGGATAGCCGTTTGAGGCAACGGTGCCCGCAGTGGCAAACACACCGACCGTTCCCTTTTTCTTTTGCAAGTAGCGAATAGCAGCGAGCGAACCGGCGTTGATTACGCCTACGACCGGTACACCCCCATTCGGTAAACCCGAAACATATTTCTTTATGTCGCCGATCGCATAAGCAGTGGCGGTATTACAAGCCACCACCAACATCTTTACAGTTTCTTTGGGTAGCGGAGCAAATGAATTTCCTGATGAATGAGCTGCAGTGCGACCCAAGAGAAAAGCCATATTCTTGAGCACATGTTCCTTTAACAGATCGGTTTTACCTGCGGCCGCATAGTTTCCATAGGGCATATTGGCTTGATCGGCCAGGTATTGAAAACGCTCCTTTGCAAAATCAGGAATACCATCCGCACCGGGAGCGCCATCGCTATTGCGAAAAGCATCCAAGGTGAGTATCGCCTCCAATACTGTCAACCCGCCCGTACCGGAGTCAAAAACCCCAATGGGAAGTGTGTTGCGCTGCGCGGTAGCGGCAAATAGCAACAACAAATATGCTGAGAGAAAGAATGACTTCTTTATCATGATGGAAAGTTAAGGATATTCTCTACTTTTAAGATATGAAATTAGCTTGTTGGTCGGTAGGAAAAGCCCATGAATCTTACGTAAAAGAAGGGATCGATCAATTTACCAATCGTTTGCAACACTACTTTAAGACCGAATGGACCTTAGTGCCGGTACCAAAATCGACCGGCATGCTCAGCGAAATTGATCTGCGACGAAAAGAAGCCGACACGATACTGGATTGGCTCGAAAAAGATGATTATCTCGTACTACTGGACGAAAAAGGAAAATCACTTAGCTCAGAGGGGCTGGCTACTTTCTTACAGACCCGCGCCAACGAAAGCACGAAAAAAATAGTTTTCTTGATAGGAGGCGCTTTTGGTGTAGACGAAAAAGTAAAAAAAAGAGCGCAATTCGTTTGGAGCCTGTCTTCTCTTGTCTTTCCGCATCAACTGGTCAGATTGATTTTGGCTGAACAACTGTACCGGGCCGCTACCATTATCCGCAACGAAAAGTATCATCACCCCTAACCTACTGCCTGCCATGATGAGCATTACCCTGGTCATAATTATTTTTACAGCACTGGTATCGATTGCTGTTTTTGGACAAAGAAGAGCGATCGATCAATTGATCTTTGACCCGGCGGCCGTTACAAACCAAAACCAGTGGTATCGCTTTTTTACTTGTGGATTAATCCATGCAGACTGGGAGCATCTTCTGTTTAATATGCTGTCGTTGTATTTATTCGGACAAATCGTTGAACCGGCCTTTGAAAGTGACTATCTCTTTGCGGAGAATGGAAAGCTGCTTTACCTGTTGCTCTATATACTGGCGCTACCTCTCTCACTTCTTCCGACCTATTTTCAACACAAGGATAACCGTCGCTACAGAAGCCTTGGGGCCTCCGGTGCTGTGAGCGCCATTGTATTTGCCGGCATATTGTTTAACCCCACTGCCAAGATGGGATTCTTCTTGATTCCACCGATTATTCCGGGGTACATATTTGGCCCCTTGTATCTGCTGATCTCTGCATGGCTTGGAAAAAGAGGCGCAGACCAGATCAACCACAGCGCCCACATTAGCGGCGCCATTGCAGGCGTGGCCCTTACCTGTCTGCTGGCCTGGAGTTTGCAAACGTCGTATCAACCCTGGCAGCAATTTGTTTTGAAAGTAAGCAGAGAGTTTTAGCTAGCAACAGAAAATCGAACAGAAATCACTTGCTTGGTTTTGGCAGTGATCTTGGCCCTGTCATCAATGCGCATCCCTACCACCCATAAGATCTTTCCCTGCGATTCCAAGACCCAGGTTGTTTCTTTTTCTGAAAGCGCAAGTTTTTGATCGATGAAAAAACGAGATAGCTTTTTTTTCTTTCGCATGCCCAATGGATAGAAGTAGTCTCCTTGTTTCCAGGGGCGAAGCACCAATGGGTACACTACCGCTTTGGCATCCAACCAGGCATCGGCGGGTGTAGTAGGCAAGACTTGCCCATTATATGAAAACTCCGAAAACGACAGCACACCACCTGTAAAACGAATGGTTTGCTCCGATGAGTCTACCAATAGGGTTGAAGCTTCTTCGGAGCGGGTCGGCGATAGAAGCAAGAAGTTCCTGTTTCTGATGAGTCGGTAAGAGCCGCCGGCAGCTACAAGTTGTGCACCGGTAGTAGCCTTTAAAAGTTTTTGAATTTCACCAAGCTGCCCCGCCGAAAAACCAAATGAAGTAAAAAGCTCATGCAGCAAAGCGTGTCCGGAATAGCGCTGCAAAGCGCGAACGGATACTTTACACTCATTTCCCTTTTTGATCAGCAAGGTCCCACGCAACCGATCGATACAATGTTGGTAAAGCGATTCAATGGCATTAAACCGATCGATGGTGTGCACCAGATTTTCTTTGACCGTCGGATATACTTTTTCTACGGCAGGAAGAATGGTGTGACGAAAATAATTACGGGTATATTTTTCAGAGGCATTCGAAGAATCCTCTGCATACTCAAGTTCTTTTTCGGTGGCCAGTTGCAAAATTTCGTTTCGCCAAATTGAGAGCAACGGTCGTAAAATAGCCCCCTGTCTGGCAGGAATACCTGTTAAGCCCGCTAGTCCGGTCCCTCTAAAAAAATGCATGGCAACCGTTTCGGCATTATCATCTGCGTGATGGGCCGTAAGGATCCAAGAGATCTTACCAGATTGACCGGCGGCCAACGAGGCGAACCATTCATAGCGAAAGGTTCGCGCTGCTTCCTGAATAGAGAGACGCTGCTGGGTGGCATAGCCAGACAGATCGACCTTGTTGACGGTAACGGGTACTTTCCAAGCGGCGGCTAGCTTTCTCACCAACGCCTCATCTCGATCGCTCTCCGCGGCGCGAAGCTGAAAATTACAATGTGCCAGCTCTATGTTGAGTCCGGCTTCCTTGCACAAATAAGCCAACACCACCGAATCCACTCCCCCGCTTATGGCCACAATAAATCGATCGCTTGAATTGACCGGGGCCAATTGCCGTAAAGCAGAAAGTATCTCAAAAGCTGGATTCATGTATACTAGTAACTTAATTCTTCCCATGCACTGCGTAGTTCGCCAAGCGCATGCTGATCGTTTTGTAATCGGGCCTGTTCCATTCCCTTTTTGTACACAACCAAGGCGGCGGCTTCTTCTCCGCTGCTTTCTAGCAACTTGGCCAAATGATAGTAGCTACCCACGTACTGTGGATTTTCGTGCAACAGCTTTTCAAACAGATCCCTTGCTTTTTGTACATCTCCGATCTTCTGGTATTCCAACGCAAGGGCATGCTGTAAAAAAGAATCGGTGGGGCTGTCTTTTAAAAAAGCCATCAGTTTATCGATTCTTGTCATGGGCACTATCCTATTTAAACAAGTTAAAAAAGAGACCGAGAAAAATCACTTTTATCCGGCTTGGCTTATCTTTGCATAGTTGCATAGACAACTAAACAACATGCAATAGAGCAACTATGAAAATTCTGGTTTGCATCAGTAAAACACCGGATACTACAGCAAAAATAGCCTTCACGGAGAACAACACGAAATTCGAAACTGCGGGTGTGCAGTGGATCATTAACCCTTACGATGAGTGGTATGCGCTGGTCAGAGCCATCGAGATCAAGGAGGCCCAGCCGGACACCGTACTTCATTTGGCCACCGTTGGTCTGGCCGATGCCGATCCCATTATCAGAAAGGCCTTGGCCCTGGGCGGCGATGAAGCATTCAGAATTAATCTGGAGGGCGCCGACAGCTACCAGGTAGCCTTTCAATTGGCCCAGCTGATCGCCAAAGGCGGGTATGATCTTGTTTTGACCGGTAAGGAGACCATTGATTACAATGGCTCTTCGCTTGGAGGACTTATTGCCGGCATCAACGACCTACCCTACGTCAGTTTGGCCACCAAGCTGGAGATAGCGGGCAATAAAGCCTCCGTTACCCGCGAAATTGAGGGTGGCGAAGAAATTTGCGAGGTTGCCTTTCCGGTTGTGATCAGTGCACAGAAAGGTATGGCCGAAGCGCGCATCCCCAACATGAGAGGGATCATGGCAGCGCGCACCAAACCCCTTACTGTTGTGGAGCCGGTTGCGCAAGCGCCCCTTACCACGGTCACTGCATTTGAGTTGCCTCCTGCCAAGGCCGGAGTAAAACTGGTCGCACCTGATCAGATCGATGAGCTGGTTAGATTGTTGCACCAAGAAGCTAAAGTCCTTTAATTCTAAGTTGTAAAATTAGTTTATGAGCGTTTTGATCATTATAGATTCTGCAGAGGGAGTAGTAAAGAAATCAGCCTTTGAAACGATCTCTTATGGCGCAGACCTGGCAGCCCAACTCAGTGTAAGTTCGGTGGGTGTCGTTCTGGGTAGTGCAGAGGGAGAGCTGAGCGCCCTTGGGCAATACGGCGTAAAAAAGATCGTTCAGGTAAACGGAGACCAACCCCGTGCCGAAGACCCAACGGTTCTGGCCAGTTTGGTCACTGAGATCGCTACACGCGAGCAGGCTACCGTTATCGTCTTTACACATTCACTTTCCGGAAAATCCTTGGCCCCGCTCGTGAGTGCCAGACTCAAAGCCGGTCTGGTCACAGGAGTGGTCGGATTACCCGATACCACAAAAGGATTTGTAGCAAAGCGATCTGTTTTTTCAGGAAAAGCCTTTGCACACGTTCAAATCGATACTGATAAAAAACTAATCAGCGTCAATCCCAACTCGTACAAGATAAACAACGGCGGGGCCCCTGCCCAAGTAGAATCGGTATCAGTTTCTGCCGCTGCAGCACGCGTTACGGTTACCAAACGTCAAAAATCAAATAACGAATTATTGCTGACCGAGGCCGAGACCGTAGTGAGTGCCGGCAGAGGGCTAAAAGGGCCCGAGAATTGGGGAATGATAGAGGAGCTCGCCCAGGTAATGGGAGCGGCCACTGCCTGCAGCCGTCCCGTAGCCGACGCGCACTGGCGACCTCATAACGAACACGTGGGACAAACCGGTATTGCCATTGCCCCTACGCTGTATGTAGCCATTGGTATCTCTGGAGCCATACAACACCTGGCAGGCGTAAACCGCAGCAAAGTGATCGTGGTCATCAATAAAGATCCTGAGGCACCTTTCTTTAAAGCCGCAGACTATGGAATAGTTGGAGATGCATTCGAAGTGGTGCCTGCATTAACGGCTGCTGTTAAAAAACTCAAAGGAGTATAGTCCCATAGCCTGCCCTTTTTTTATATTTGCATGGGCATGAAAAAAATCGAACTCGAAATAATTGCTATCTCGCACAGCATTACCCAGACCCATTCGTATGCGGTCGTGTTGGGCGAGGTCAATGGCATTCGGCGATTGCCGATCATCATCGGCGGATTCGAAGCGCAGGCCATTGCCGTTGCCCTCGAGAAAATGAACCCTTCTCGCCCGCTTACACACGATCTGATGAAGAATTTCATGACCGCCTTTGGTATAGAGCTGCATGAGATCATCATCAATGACCTGCAAGAGGGCGTTTTTTATTCCAAGCTGGTCTGCTCTAACGAAAACGATACCATCGAGATCGACTCCCGCACCTCCGATGCCATTGCCATGGCCGTTCGGTTCGGCTGTCCGATCTATACCCTCGATACCATTTTGGAAAGTGCCGGCATTCTATTTGAGGAAACAGAGGGGTCTGGCAAAAAGAAAAGAAAAAAGAAGGAGGCCTTGCCCGAAGAAATGCGTCCGGCCGGCCATGATGATCTCAAGCAAATGACGCTCACCGAGCTTAACAACCTTCTCAGCGAGGTATTGGACAGTGAAGATTATATCCGAGCCATTGCCATACGCGACGAGATCAATAGTCGTAACGCCGAGGGAAAGCAATAACCCCGCATGATAGTTTTTCCTAACTGTAAGATCAATCTTGGCCTGCACATTACAGCCAAAAGAGAGGATGGCTATCACAATATTGAAACGATCTTTTATCCTGTTCCCTTTTATGATCTGCTAGAAGTGCTCCCTGCTACTTCTGAGAAAAAGGAACTGCTGCATCAAACAGGAATTACCATTGAGGGCTCTGCCGAACAAAATCTCTGTATAAAAGCCTATCGACTGCTTAAAAAAGATTTTCCCTCCATTCCCGCGGTGACCATTTACCTGCATAAACAAATTCCTACCGGAGCAGGCCTGGGCGGTGGCAGTGCTGATGGCGTCTTTATGCTACAGCTGCTCATTCGGCAATTCGACCTTACGGTTAGCCCCGAGCAGCTAGCACACTATGCACTAACCCTAGGAAGCGATTGTCCGTTCTTTTTGGCCAACCAACCCATGCTGGCAACAGGAAGAGGTGAACGGATGGAACCGGCACCCATTACCTTAAAGGGATGGCAGCTCGTTTTGATTTTACCCGAGCTGCGTGTGGCAACTGCAGAAGCTTTTAAGGGTTGTCAACCAAGGCCACCGGCCACTTCACTAAAGCAGATCATCCAAGAACCTGTAGAGCAATGGCGCAACCTGCTGATCAACCAATTCGAAGAAACGGTCTTTTTGCATCATCCGCAGTTGGCCCAGTACAAGCAATTACTCTACGAACAAGGAGCGGTCTACGCATCCATGACCGGCACCGGAAGCACGGTCTTTGGATTGTTTAAAAGTCATGCTGATATTGAGACGATCGAACAGCAATGCGGGTGCCGCATCAAAAGCTTTCAACTTCAATAACCCGGTCTTTTGCAAGAGCCAAAGAGGTTTCTTATCTTTGTTACGTGAACGTTAGCTTAGATCATACTACAAGACCTGCTCTGTTACAGCAACACCTCGATTTGCTGAACCACTGACGCTACTCACATTTTCCGCTACGCCCTCCCCTATCTTTTTGACCTTTTAACGAATTGCCATGCATGTAATTGATACCCCTGTGCAAATTGCACTGGAAGAAAAATACGGAGCCCATAACTACCACCCGCTACCGGTCGTACTGAGCCGGGGCCAAGGCGTGTATGTATGGGACACGGACAATAAAAAATATCTCGATTTTTTAAGTGGTTATTCGGCCCTCAACCAAGGACATTGTCATCCTGCGATCATTGAGGCGCTGACCCAACAGGCACAGCGACTGACGCTGACCAGCCGCGCCTTTTATAACGATAAACTCGGACCGTACGAGAAGTTCGCATGCGAATACTTCGGATACGACAAACTCCTTCCGATGAATACGGGCGTGGAGGCGGTTGAAACAGCCATCAAACTCTGCCGCAAGTGGGCCTATCGTCACAAAAAAATAGAGGAGAATCGTGCACTGGTCGTGGTGTGCGAAGGTAATTTTCATGGCAGAACATCTACGGTCATTTCGTTTAGCAGCGACCCTGATTCAAAAGAACAGTTTGGCCCCTATATGCCGGGCTTCATCCCCGTTCCTTACGATGACATCGATGCACTTACCGCTGCCCTGCAAAATCCTCATGTAGCGGGCTTTCTGGTTGAACCCATACAAGGAGAAGCAGGAGTAGTGGTACCAACAGAGGGATACTTACGAGCCGCCTGGGAAGCTTGCAAAAAGGCCAATGTGCTCTTTATTGCCGATGAGATACAAACCGGACTGGGCAGGACCGGAGCGCGCCTGGCCTGCGACCACGAGGATGTTCGGCCCGACATACTGATCTTGGGAAAAGCCCTTAGCGGCGGTACGCTTCCGGTCAGTGCGGTACTGGCCGATGATGAGATCATGTTGGTGATACAACCCGGTCAACATGGCTCTACCTATGGCGGAAATCCACTGGCCTGTGCCGTGGCAGAGGCCAGCATCACCGCACTCGAAGACGAAAACATGGCAGCCAATGCCCAAGAAATGGGCATACGATTTAGAGAAGGCATTGAGCGTATCAAAAGTCCACACATTGCACTGGTCAGAGGAAAAGGACTGATGAATGCCGTGGTAATTGATCATGTCGATAAAGAGGCTGCCTGGAAACTTTGCATGACGATGATGCAAAACGGATTGTTAGCTAAACCAACCCATGGTGACAAAATCAGATTCGCACCTCCTTTGATCATCACAGCTTCACAAATAGATGAGGCACTTTCGATCATAGAAAATAGCTTGGTTGTACTGAACTAGTATATCCATACGGGCACTCCTTTACTGCGCTGTGTAGAAGTGACTACCACCAGATAATAAATGCCATCGCAAAGATCACCTGCACCGATCCGGTAAACGTGAGAGGAGGCTGCTTGGATGCTATGGGTAGACACATCACTTTTTCGAACAAGTTGTCCTCTTGCATTATAGAGTAATAATTGTCTGCAAACGATATTGCTTGCCATGCTCACCTGTACCTCTTTATTTTGGGGATCGAAATAAAGCTGATGAGCGTTTGAGGCAGCTAGCCTAACGTCAAAAGAAACCGCCGTGATAGCGCTGAATGAGAAAGCACCATCGAGATCGATCTGCTTGATACGATAAAAAAGTATCCGATTAGACATAGTGGCCAACACAGTGGTATCGAGAAATAAATAGCTATTCTTTTGCAGCTCACTCTGCGCTATGGCCGAAGCATTGACAGTTGCAACAGGCTCAAACAAGAACCCGTCTTTCGACCTTTCTACTTTAAATTCTTTGTTGTTTACTTCATTCATAGTCGCCCAGTGTAAGTAGACACCTCGCTGCGTGGGCTGTGAGCGCACATATAGCCAACGAACAGGTAGCGTGATCGCCTCAACTTGATAGAGAATAGTAAGATCATCGATACGCCAGTTGGCAATGTTAATGGCAGCCGTGCCGGTTCCTTCATATCCATAAATACGCAGCTCGATCGGCTGTGCAGATTGTAATGACAAAGCGGAGCTTTGCTGCCAAGACCAGGTACTGTTGGGCTGTAGCACAGCAGCATGATAAGGACTCGCAAATTGATTGGTGCTGGCATAAAGGCCCCAGCGAGCCGGACCCGAAGCCGTAGAGCGAGATCCAAATGCCACCGAAAGCACTCTAACCAGAAAGCCCGAGACGGGGGTGATCGTTACGCCTAAATAAGCTGAACCCGATTGACCGACAGTAAAGGCACCGGTACGCGCCGCAACCCCTGCATTATTTGCACCCGAGGCACCGGGATATAGTTGTGATGCAGAAAGAACAGAGTAAAAAGAAGTGCTACCAAAATTGTTTCCCTGCACCAGCGATGAAACCTGAAGCTGCGACACCACCCCTTCAGGAGCGGGTTGCTGCATGTTCCAATACAAACTTTGTTGCCCCCATAAAAAAAATGAAGAACCGGCCATGCAGCACCAAGTACACAAAAAAAACAACATACGCATACCGATAAAAGTAACAGGCGAGACACCTTACCGGCAAGTCGAAAGAAAGCGGATCAGGAAGTTTTTTTAGGAAGCAATGCGGCGATCAGCATCAGGATACTGGCAATGGCCAGCAGATATAACCCGTACAATCGCTGCGGGCACTCCCCTCCTCTACAAAGTGAGAGTATCAAAAAATTTCGGATGGTCCAGGCGAGATTAAAGGCCACCACCAGCAAATTGGCGCGCTTGGCCCAAACGGCCGGTACCAGTGTAAAGAGTAAATAGAAAAATCCAAGCAGCAAATGTAGATAGCCCGGCTTGCCATAGCGGGTGCCACTGGCATCAATACCGGAAATGACCAATTGCTTAGAGGGAATCAGCACCCAAGGCATGGTACATGCCAGTGCCAGTAAGAGTACCGAGCCAACACCTATCCACGTGGAGTATCGCATAGACAAATCAATTGCGCGAGCAAGTTAATCAATTTTACCAGGGAGAACGCGACGCCTTGACGAAAAATAATAGATCGGCATTCCCGCCAACACAATAAGCAATGCCAAAAGCGAATTGATAACAGGCTGTTTTCCCTCTGCAAAAAGGGTAATGTCCTTGTAAATGGTCGCGATCAGATAGACCGCGGAGAATAAAATAAATAACAAAGTAATGTAGGGATGACCGGCAATCTTATAGGGTCGTTGCCTATTGGGCTCTTTGTATCGCCAATAAAAGATACCAACGGCACCAAGGGCATATACCAGCCAGGTAATAAAGACGTACATGTCGGCCAGCAGATCGAAAGAGCCGCTAAAAATGAGAATCGATGTCCACGATCCATGCATCAGCAATGCATTTCTTGGGGTGCCGGCCATTGGTTCGAGCTGTCCGAACCAACTTGAGAGCACCCCATCTCTACCCATCGCATAGGTCACGCGGGCTGTGGCCATCACATTTGCATTGATCGCCCCCAGCGTACAACAGACGATCATTGCACCGGCCAAGAGAGCGAATCCATCGCCTTGCGCCACCCGCATGGCATCGGCTGCGACCAGATCGGACTTAGCCATTACCTCTACGGGCAAAACATAGAGATAAGAAAAATTGATGATGAGATAAATGAACATACAAATAGCGACGCCCATCAAAAGGCTGCGCGGAATATTTCGTTGTGGCTCTTTGATCTCTCCTGCCATCGATACAATGTTGATCCATCCGTCATAGGCGAAGAAAGCCCCCGTAAAGGCGGCCACCACTCCGCCCATCAAGGTCGCCATATCGGGATATGCGTACGAAGAGGTCATATGAGAAAGGGTACCACTTTTAGCGGTAAGCAGCCCGATCGATAGCAATGCGATGATCGAAAAATTGATGATGGCCGATACCTGCTGAAAGCGCCCGCCGGCCTTTAAACTTTTTCCATTGAAATAGCTTAGCCCCATGACCAGCAAAATAGCTACCGCTTTAATGCCGATATCCTTTAAGGGATACAGTGTGCCCAGACCCGGAAGGGGTAACGCATAGTGAAGCACCATAGCCTCACTTAGCTGCGGGAGCATCACGAATTGCCCCATATACGATGCGCATACGAAGGCAATAGCCGCCACAGAGGCAGTATTGATGATAGCGAAGGCAGACCATCCGTACAAAAAAGCAGTTGGCGCCCCGAACAGATGATGAAAATGAACGAATAATCCGCCCGTTTTGGGCATCATGGCACCTAATTCTGCAAAGATTAATGCGCCTAGTAAACTCATCGCTCCTGCCAATATCCAAATCAGCAATAACAAGAACGGAGAACCCAGTTGCTGCGCCATAGTAGCGGGTCTTATAAAAAGACCTGAACCGATTATGCTACCCACCACGATGGCAACGCCAGTATAAAGAGAGAGTCGTGGGGTAGATGCAGACATGCGAACGGTTAGCTAAACCTAAAGATAAATGGAACGACCATTGCAACAAAAAGAGCCCAGCCTGCATAGAAAGGCAAAAAGACCGCGATCACTTTTTCGATGGCCCAAAACTCCACTTCTTTTTTACGGTATTGCTTAAAAAGTTGCAGGGCGATCAAGATCAGGTGCACGAAAAATAAAATATTAGCCCCGAGCACCGCTACCCGATTGGGCGTAAAGCCCCAACTCGAGATGCGATACAAAATAGCCAGCAATGCAATGGAGTTTACGATAATGGTGACCACCGACAAAAGCAATGTAATCAACAAGGCGCCTTTTCCGGCAGCTGCTCTTGGCAACTCGACCAGCGAAAAGAAAACAATGGCTAGCACACCGATCAATAAGATATTAAAGAGCAATAAGAACTCCCTGTCATTGAAAGGATCCTTGCTGGCCCAGGCGATACCGATCAAATAACCCACCAAGGTAACCAGCACCAGCGGACTAAAAATACGGGCGATGATCGGCGAGACCTTATTGACCAGATTGGGATTGATATCCAAAATATAGGTAGCCACCAGCGGGCAGGCTGATAGCTCGATGAGCAGGATCCATTCGAGGTAGAATTCCTCTATCTGCAATCCGATTAGACTAAAAAGACCCATGGTGATGCCGCTCAGCGCCATTACAGCACTGGAGAGCAACGAAGTCATTACGATCAGGTCTCCGTTGTAACGAAGAAAATCAGGTCTTTTTTCCCAATGAGAAAGAGAGCGGGCGCCCGTATAGACAAAACCAAGCAAGGCCCAAAAGAATAGTGGAAGGTGTAAGCAAGACAAGATAAAGGTGCTGCTATCTTCGTTGGCGGGCAGCCAGTTGATGAACAAGGCCCCGGCCAGCAGCACGGCAGAGATGGCCGTACAGGTCTTGATAGAGAGCTGCCGCTTTCTGGCAAAATACACAAGCAATGCCGTAAACAAGATAAAGCTGATATTTCTGGGATAGTACCTGTCTCCATCGACTCCAAAGAGAGCCGGCAGCTTTACCAAAAAAGCTGTGACCAGTGCGGTGGCTGCTATAAAAAGCAGATCGGCCTTTCTTCCAAAAACGACCGAAGTACTCTTGTAACGTAACCGCTCGTTCCAAAACGCCGCCTGTGGACGATCGGCGATCTCAGTGTAAACATCAAAGAAAGCTAAGCGAAAGGCTTGCCTGTCTGAACGATAGAGCGACTCCATAGTGGCCGCATCATTAAGATGAGCGAGTATCTTATCTCTCATGATTAAACTGCAATTGAGCAGGTGAGATAAAAGTACACGTTTAAAGAAAAATCACCTAACCCGTTTATCAAGTTTAACAATAAGAGGAGGCCCTGATGGACTTGACCCTATCATCTTGCCAGTACTCGTCGAAGGTCATCAGTCGATCGATCACTCCGCGGGGCGTCAACTCGATGATGCGATTGGCAACCGTTTGCATAAATGTGTGGTCGTGGCTGCTAAGCAATACATTGCTCTTATACTCAACGCACTGGTCGTTGAAGCTTTGGATACTTTCCAAGTCGAGGTGATTGGTGGGTTGATCGAGCAATATCACATTGGGATTTTGAAGCATCATGCGGCTGAGCATGCAGCGAACTTTCTCTCCACCACTGAGCACATTGGTTTTCTTAAGAACATCCTCTCCGCTAAAAAGCATCTTTCCAAGAAATCCGCGCAAGAAAGGTTCATCTACATCCTTGACATGATCGGGAACGTATTGTCTGAGCCAATCCATCAAATTCATATCACCCGAAAAATAACTAGCGTTCTCCTGCGGCAAATACGCATGGGTTACCGTGGTCCCCCACTCGTAACGTCCTGAGTCGGCCGGGATGCTTCCGGAGATAATGTTAAAAAATGCTGTTACGGCCAGCGGATCTTGGCTTAGTACGGCGATCTTGTCTCCTTTGTTAACGGTAAAGCTCACATCTTGAAACAGCACCCTACCCTCCACACTTTTTGAAAGCTTCTCTATGTTGAGGATCTGATTACCTACCTCCCTGAGCGGCTGAAAGATAATACCGGGATATTTTCTGTAGCTGGGCTCGATCTCTTCGATGGTCAGTTTTTCCAGGGCCTTTTTTCGAGAAGTAGCCTGCTTGCTCTTCGACGCATTGGCACTGAAGCGGGCAATGAAATCGATTAAGGCCTGACGTTTTTCTTCTACTTTTTTATTCTTGTCGTTCAACTGGCGGGCCATCAGCTGCGAGGACTGATACCAGAAGGTATAGTTTCCGGTAAAGACTTTTACTTTTTGTCGGTCCACGTCGGCCACATGGGTGCAGACAGCATCCAGAAAATGTCGATCATGGCTGACCACCAAGACGATGTTCTCATAGTCGGCCAAAAAATTCTCGAGCCAACTGATGGTCTCCAGATCAAGACCGTTGGTAGGCTCGTCGAGCAATAAGATATCGGGGTTCCCAAATAATGCCTGTGCCAACAACACACGGAGTTTCAAATTAGCCGGAATATCTTTCATCAAAGACTGGTGGTAGGCTTCAACCACCCCCAACTCACCTAACAAGGCTCCCGCATCACTTTCGGCCGTATAGCCTCCCATCTCTCCGAACTCACTTTCCAGCTCGCCTGCGCGAATACCGTCTTCTTCGGTAAAATCAGCCAGGGCATAGATGCGCTCGCGTTCCTTATGGACTTCCCAAAGACGGGTATGACCCATCAGTACCGTATTGAGTACGGTTACTTCGTCGAAAGCAAAATGATTTTGACGAAGTACCGCCATTCGCTCGCCCGGTGTGATCTCTACCCTTCCTTTATTAGGTTCGATCTCACCACTCAGTATTTTCAAGAACGTACTTTTTCCGGCCCCGTTGGCACCGATCACGCCATAGCAATTCCCTTTGGTAAAATTGAGATTGACCTCTTCGAAGAGGACTCTTTTTCCGTAGGCGAGTTTTAGGTCCTTGACACTTATCATAGGTTAACGATTGCGGCGGCAAAGGTAGCATAAAAAAAAGCATCCCGTCCGGTTAGACCGAACGGGATGCAGCTAAAAAGAAAGCCGATTATTTGTAGATGGCCATCGTAATTGTTCTGGTGATCGTCTCACCTCTTTCATCGTTGCTAAACAGCAGATGATAGGTGCCGTTGGGAAGCTGTGTCAGATCCATAGGGATCACCTGACCAAAGAACACACCGGCAACTTGCTGGGTACGGATCAACTGACCGAGGTTGTTAAATATCCTTACACCGAATTTGGTATACAGGTCTGTATTAACGCGCACACCAAAGCGACCTGTGTTCGGATTGGGGAAGAGCGTCAGCGAGGCAGAATTATCGAGAGGAACTTGGCGCTCGGCGCACTGCTCAACGATAATGATGCGACTGAGCGTAGACTGACATCCTGCATTAGATGCAGTGTAGGTCACGGTCTTTTCGCCCAGTCCGGCGGCAGTGGGATTAAAGGTCGATCCGCTAACACCATTGCCACTAAAGGTTCCACCGGCAGGAGTAGCCGTAAGGGCAACAGGACGGTCAGAGCGGCAAAGCTCGGCCACCGTGTTGAAACTAATAACAGGGAAGGTATTTACAGTTAAGGCAACGTTAGTAGAGAAGATTGTACCGCAACTGGTAGTAACAGCCGCTCTAAACAGGTAGCCGTTTTGAGTGGCAGGTACATTTGCTTGTGCAAAGGTTGCATTGGTAGCTCCCGAGATAGAGGTCCAGGTAGCACCACCGTTTGCGCTGGCCTGCCATTGATAGGTAAGCGTGCCCACAGGAGTGGTTGCCGCTACCACAAAGCTGGTAGAAGCGCCCTCACAGATCGCAGCACTTGCTACAGGATTTGATGTAATGGTTGGAGCTGCACTCAAGGTAAGGGTGGCCGCACCCGAAGTAACAGAAGGCGTACAAGCGCCAGAGACCACGCAACGGAAACGATTTCCGTTCTGCGACAATACAGCAGAGGCAATAGAATATGTAGCAGCAGTTGCACCAGTGATATTTGCAAATGTTGCCCCCCCATCTGTACTAACTTGCCATTGGTAGGTAAGTGCCGTTCCGGAAGCGGTTACGGCAAACGATACGGTAGAACCGGTACACTCCGCAACGTTAGCAGGGCTGCTTACGATAGCGGGCAGTGTATTGACCGTTAATGTTGCGGCAGAAGAGGTAGTGCTACCGCACTGACCGGTCACGATGCAACGATAAGAATTACCGCTTTGTGCAGCAGTAGCACCCGATACAACAAATGAGGCACTGGTAGCACCACTGATATTAGCAAAGCCGGCACCGGTGTTCACCTGCCACTGATAGGTTCCGGTAGCAGCCACAGTAAAGGTGGCATTGCTACCCACACATGTAGTTTGATTAGCAGGTTGGGTGGTAATGGCAGGGCCAGTTCCGGGTTGTACCGTAAAGCTCAACAGCGCTGTACGAGTGGGCGCACCGGTAGTAGTACCGGTAACGGTTATATTGTATGTACCAGCGTTAAGGGTGTTTGCACCATTGAGAGTTACATCTGTACTGCCACCCACAGCAATCGTGCTGGGTGAGAAGCTAACCGTAGTACCGGCGGGGTTACCCGTGGCGCTCAACGCTACATCGCCTGTAAATCCGCCATTAGAAGTAGTACCCAGCGCGATGGTCATAGTGGCAGGCGCAGGGCAAGCAGCCGTAGCAGGTGTCGTTTGATTGAACGTAAATCCGAAAGGAGGAGGCACGATCGTGATGTTGGCATTGTTGATATCGAAGAAAATGTTGCCGATCGCTTCTACCATAATACGAACAGTAGTGCCAGGGGTATTGGGTACGATGATCGATTCTGATCCATCGTTAGGTGTACTGGCCACAAGCGTGGTAAAGGTGTTGCCACCGTCGGTAGAAATCGCTATTCTAACGTTAGCGCAGCTAACGGGAGCTCCGGTGGTTCCATTGACAGACCAGGTGATGGTTTCTGAATTACCGGCCGTCCACTCGGTAGCGGTATTTTGAGAGGTGATCAGGAAGGGACCAAGGTTGGCTACGGTCACGACCATATCATCCGACTTGGTATTTCCACCGCCGGCATTATTATCCTTGGCAATGAATCTAAAATTGAGTGTCTTGGGAACACCTGGTAATACCTCCCATCTGTCGTTGTTCGTTCCATTGAGGATATATTGCAAAGAAGGAAGGATTCTTACAGGCGTGCTGTAATCAAGGAATGTTCTGAAATGAGGACCCGATGCAGTAGAAGTGGCAGAGGGTACAGTGGGTACAGCGGTAGAACTTCTGTTATCGATCTGCTCCCAATTGTAAGAAAGCACGTTAGATGTGTTGGGATCAGAAGCGGTACCAGTAAGTCTGAAGGGAGTAGAGAAGGGAATGGTAAAGTCAGCACCTGCATTGGCTGTGGGAGCCGTGTTGCCGGTGGTTGTAGAAACTACACAAGAGTTACCGGTGGAGTTTCTGATATAGTTGGTCACTTGTTCGATGCTCTTTACAGAGAAGATCGCGATACTATGCGGAGCCACATCGGTAGTAGGACCGGTAATACCGGCATACCCCATGATCGTTACACCACTACCGGGTTCAACATTCACACCGGTACCCTCAATGTTAAAAGAGAACGTGTGATTGGCCCCAAACTGGTGACCAATTTCGTGTGCCAGATAATCGATCACATAAAACTCAAGCAACGACGGATTGCTGTATACGGTCCATCCTCTACCCTTGTTGGTGTTGTTACAAACGCAACCGATACAACCCGCGTTTCCGTTATCGCTTCCTTTGCTGGCCGTATGCCCGATATCGTAGTTAGCATTTCCGATAGCAGCATCGATGGCAGCCATAGAAGTGGTACCAACTGGGGTATTGGGGTTGGCAATGGGATCGGTAGCAGGATTGAAGTAGATGATGAGGTTATTGTTGGCGACCAGTACAAGACGTACACCAAAATCGCGCTCATACACTTGATTGGTACGGGTCATGTGACTATTCAATGCAGCCAGAACGGCACCCACGCTGTCGGCCAGTGTGGGAAATCCACCGGCTGGAATAAAGTGAAGTGAGAACTCCGCACCAGAGATCATGGCTATGCGATACGTTCTGAGCAGACCGTCATCTGCATTCTCTGGACCATTACCGGCATTATTGATGATCTCTTCTGTCAAACACTCAAAATCAACAGGAGCATCGGTATAGTCCCTTCTGTTGGCAACACGATAGATATCACCTTGGAGCTGATCGATGTAAACTGCTTCGTTATTGCGATTAAGAACGGTAGCATGTACCCCGTGAATGGATACATCGAATCTGATATTATCTTCAGGATTGTCCACCCCCTGACCGGCAAAGGAATAAATACCGGGATAACGAGCTGCAAGTTCAGGAGCCATTACCGGGGCATTGACCACACGGAATTTCTTTATTTCTCCACTGGGCATTGGAAACTCAACCAAGAAATTGGATTGAGCAACACGCTGATTGGCCTCTAGTGGCGCCTGTGATACGAACTGCTTGAAAGCAGACTCCTGCAAACGGAAAAGCTTGAAATTATCAGGACGTCTGGCATTTCCGGCCGCAAATACGTCGTAGCCTAAACCAGACTCCGTAACAGGTGTCCAAAAGCGCTGATTCTGACCAAATACGGACGAGAATACAAGCAAGGAAATTAGAAAAAGTGTAAAATTTCTCATGGGTGGATTTAGTTAAATGAGATGTTAAATTATCCGAGCGACTAAAAGTATGAATATTTCATAAAAAAAGAGTCAATTCAGCAGAGTAAATAAAAAAAGAAGGCCCCACCTTTCAACAGGTGAGGCCTTGGAAAAAAATCTATAATTGACTGGTTATCAATATCCTCCCATTCCGCCCATATCAGGAGCCGGATGAGCGTGAGGCTCCTCTTTCTTAGGCTTGTCGGCTACCACGCACTCTGTGGTCAGCAACATTCCGGCAATAGAGGCGGCGTTCTCAAGGGCTACGCGGCTCACTTTAGTAGGATCGATCACCCCGGCCTTGAACATATTTTCGTACACCTCAGTGCGGGCATTGAAACCAAAATCACCCTTTCCTTCTTTGATACGCTGTACCACGATCGAACCATCGATACCGGCGTTAGCGGTCAAAATACGCATGGGCTCTTCTAAGGCACGACGCACGATGGCCATACCGGTTTGCTCGTCTTCGATCTGCCCTTTTACTTTGGCGTCGAGCGACTCAATGGCGCGGATATACGCTACTCCACCACCGGGAACGATCCCTTCTTCTACTGCAGCACGGGTTGCGTGCAAGGCATCATCCACACGATCTTTCTTTTCTTTCATCTCTACCTCTGTTGCGGCACCCACGTACAGCACAGCTACTCCACCGCTCAATTTGGCAAGACGCTCCTGCAATTTTTCGCGATCGTAGTCTGAAGTGGTCGATTCGATCTGAGCTTTGATCTGGTTCACACGAGCCGTGATATCTTCTTTCTTTCCTTTGCCACCTACAATGGTAGTGTTGTCTTTGTCGATGGTTACGGAAGAAGCTTGTCCGAGGTAAGTGAGATCAGCGTTCTCAAGCTTGAATCCTTGCTCTTCGCTTACTACGATACCTTTTGTAAGGATCGCAATGTCTTGCAACATCTCTTTGCGGCGGTCGCCAAATCCGGGAGCCTTTACAGCAGCCACTTTGAGCGTACCACGAAGCTTATTGACCACAAGAGTAGCCAGTGCCTCACCCTCTAGGTCTTCTGCGATGATCAGCAGAGGACGGCCTCCTTGGGCGACTTTCTCCAGAATGTGGAGGATGTCTTTCATGTTGCTGATCTTCTTGTCGTAGATCAGGATATATGGATTTTGCAACTCAGCTTCCATCTTTTCGCTGTTGGTCACAAAATACGGAGAGATGTATCCGCGATCGAATTGCATACCTTCCACTACATCTACAGTCGTATCGGTTCCTTTGGCTTCCTCAACGGTAATAACACCTTCCTTGCCTACTTTTCCGAAGGCCTCGGCGATCAACTTGCCGATGGTCTCATCGTTGTTGGCAGAGATGGTAGCTACCTGCTGAATCTTCTTGCTGTCACTGCCTACTGTCTGGCTTTGTGACTTAAGATTCTCCACCACCAATGATACCGCTTTATCAATTCCTCTTTTGAGATCCATAGGGTTGGCGCCAGCTGCGACCATCTTTAACCCTTCGCTGATGATGGCTTGTGCCAAAACCGTAGCCGTGGTCGTACCATCACCGGCAATATCAGCGGTTTTAGAGGCCACTTCTTTTACCATTTGCGCACCCATGTTCTCGATAGGATCTTCGAGTTCAATTTCTTTTGCTACACTCACACCGTCTTTTGTAACCTGCGGAGCACCGAACTTCTTTTCGATGACCACATTTCTACCCTTGGGGCCGAGCGTAACTTTTACTGCATTGGCGAGTGTATCCACGCCCTTCTTCATTCTGTTTCTTGCTTCGATATCGAAGAAAATCTGTTTTGCCATATTAATTGGTTTGATAGTTGCTTGTTGTGTTTACTGATAGGTTTAGACGATTGCCAGAATATCCGATTCGCGCATAATGAGGTAGTCGACACCTTCGATCTGGATCTCGGTACCGGCATACTTTCCGTACAACACGGTATCACCGGGCTTTACTGTTACAGGCTCATCCTTTTTACCGGGTCCAGCGGCGATCACAGTGCCACGCTGAGGCTTTTCTTTGGCGGTGTCGGGAATGATGATGCCCCCTGCGGTCTTTTCTTCGGCGGCAGCGGCTTTCACGATAACACGGTCGTGAAGCGGAGTAACATTGACTTTCTTGGCCATAGCTTGAATTGATTTTGTTTGTTAATGGTTAACCCGTCGGGTGTGACCCCCTGCCGGGCGGCAAATATATCCTAAATAGCATGCCAGTCACAAAACCCGCAGAATTGGGGTAATTTTTGTCAGTTCAATTTGTCAAAACTGTCTTAACAAGAGGGTTCATCGCAAAAAGCGCTGACAATTTTTCAGCGACCGCTGCCTGGACCAAGGAACCCCGAAATGACCTATCTTTGTCCTTTACAAGCTCTTAGAAAATGATCAGCAGACGTACCATTCGGGTTAAAGTGATGCAAACGCTCTATACTATTGCCACTTTCGATACAGCCCCTGCTCCTGCCGTTCATACCTCCCTACTCAAGCAACAATTCGATCAACCCCGCCGCCTGTTGGTGCACTTGCTGTGGCTACTCACCGAGGTGCTTCGCTATCCCGAAAAACACGCTCACCAAAAAGCGTCAAAACATTTACCCTCAGCAGAGGACCTCAATATCAACACCAAACTAGCAGGTAATGAGTTACTTTGGCAAATCTTGGAAGACAAGTCATTGCTCAAGCAATTCGAGCAGCTAAAACCTCAACTCGGCCCGGCGCAAGAGCTGATAAAATCCATCTACTTGCAGCTTTCAGAAACAGAGGTCTATCGCACTTACATTGCCACCCCCTCTCGCGAAAAGAAAGCAGAGAGAAAAATTGTCGAGTTCGTCGTTAACGACATGATGCTGGCCAATACCGCATTTGTATCATATATCGAGGAGCTGTTTGCCGACTGGGATGATGACGGAGAAGGGGTCATTCAACTACTCGCCGTGTACCTGCACAAACCCGGGCAACTCAATTTTGAACAACTGATCGATCGCGACAAAGAACAATTTGGGTTGGAGTTGCTTCGCACCGTTTTGGAAAAACAAGAGCAGTTGCAATCGTACATCATTCCCAAACTAAAGAACTGGGATCCCGAACGAATTGCCCAACTCGATATGATCATGATGAAAATGGGCGTCGCAGAATTTCTCTTCTTTGAGACCATCCCTCCCAAGGTCACCATCAACGAATACATAGACCTGGCCAAAGAATACAGTACGGCACAGAGCGGACAATTTGTGAATGGTATCTTGGATGGCATCCATAAAGACCTTGTTGCGGCGGGAACGCTTCACAAAGTTGATTTTCGCAAATCGTAGTTTTGGTCCCGAAAAGTTAAATTTGCAAACAGTATCCTGGATAAACATGAAAAAAATTATCGCCATAGCCAGTGCCGCCCTGCTGTTGGCGGCCGCTTGCAAACAAACCCCATCTGTACCTGCGACCGATGCCGCTGGCCAAACAGCAGACGCTACCGCACTGGTTACCGCGCCGGCCGACACGGTAACATACGACACGACCACCTTTACGACGATTGAATGGATAGACCCGATCGAAAAAGAATTAGGAAAGCTCGTGCCCGGAAAAGAAATTGAGATTACCTGGCGTTTTCGCAACAGTGGACAACGCCCGCTCATTATTGAGAACGTGGGCGCTACCTGCGGATGCACCATCCCCGAAAAACCGGAGCAACCCTTTGCCCCCGGGCAAACAGGTACGATCAGAGCCACCTTCAATGGAAGTGGCAGTGGCTTTATCTTAAAACAGGTTTTCGTAACGGCCAACACCAAGCCTAGTCGAGAACATACACTTGTGTTCAAAGCAGAAGTAACCGATAAAAAATAAAAACTCCCTTTATGTATTCTTTCTATTTGCTACAAGCCCCTGCTCAACCCGGTTTTGGAGGATTTCAATTCGTGTTTCTGGGTCTGATGATCTTGGTATTTTGGTTGTTCTTTATTCGCCCTCAAGCGCAACGTGCCAAAAGCCAAAAAACCTTTATCGATAACCTGAACAAGGGAGACAAGATCGTTACCATCGCCGGCATTCATGCCACCATCAACAAGGTAAACGAAGACGGCACGACCCTCTCGATCGAGACCAGCCCCGGAAGCTATCTCAAGATCGAAAAATCTGCCATCAGCATGGATTGGACGACGGCACTTAACAAGCCGGCCGCTACCGAGAAAAAATAAATATGCTTCGCATTGGCCTTACTGGCGGAATTGGCAGTGGCAAAACCACCGTGGCCCGGATATTTGAAACCCTGGGTATTCCGGTCTACTATGCCGATGATGCCGCCAAGCGGCTGATGAACGATGACCCCGAACTGAAGAAATCGCTCGTCGATCTCTTTGGTGAATCTTGCTACAAAGACGGAACGCTCAACAGAGCTTATCTGGCCTCGCTGGTCTTTCAGGACCCCGAGAAGAGAGAACAGCTCAACCAAATTGTACACCCTGCTACAATTGCCGATGCCAATGTTTGGCTATCGAAACAACATGCAACCTATGCACTGCGAGAGGCGGCCCTGTTATTCGAAAGTGGAGCCGCAGAGGGTCTCGATTATGTGATCGGCGTTTCGGCACCGGTACACTTGCGCATCAAACGGGTCATGCAACGCGATAAACTTAGCCAAGAAGATGTAATAAAAAGAATGGCCACTCAATTGCAGGATACGATCAAACTAAAGCTTTGTGATTTTGTGATCGTCAATGATGAACGAGTTGGCCTGCTACCCCAGGTGCTTTCGCTGCACGAAAAACTCATGCAACTCGCAGCGCAGCCAATGCCTCACTGATCCTTTTCCATCCTTCCATGATCTTGCTGCGGCTGTTGGCAAAAGAAAAACGAACACAACGAGGCTCTCCAAACGCATCTCCCATTACAGAAGATACATGTGCTTTATTGAGCAAGTACATACTCAGATCGGCAGCATTGCGAATGATCGTTTCGCCATCGGTCATGCCAAAATAATGGCTCATATCTGGAAACACATAAAAAGCACCGGCCGGTGAAGGACACACGATACCCGGTATGGACTTGATCAATTCCAAGACCAATTCCCTTCTTTTAGAAAATTCGTCGACCATCTCATGGGTGGGTCGCAGATCGGCCGTAAGAGCAGCCACGGCAGCTTTTTGCGTAATGGAGTTGGCACCGCTGGTAAATTGCCCCTGCACCTTTTCGCAAGCTTTTGCAACGGCCAGTGGCGCGGCCATATAACCCAATCGCCAACCGGTCATGGCAAATCCTTTGCTCAGCCCATTGATGATGATAACACGATCCTTAATAGAAGAGAAAGAGGCGATGCTGCAATGAGTCCCCATAAAATTGATATACTCGTAGATCTCATCGGAGATGATGTACACATCGGGATATTCTTCGAAGACTGCAACGAGTTCGGCCAACTCCCCTTTTGTATAGACCGCTCCGCTGGGATTACAGGGAGAGGAGAACATAAAAACCTTGGTGGATGGCCCCATGGCATCGCGTAGTTGCCGGGGCGATATCTTAAATCCACTTTCGGGAGTGGTGCGTATCTCCACCACCCTTCCTCTTGCGATCTTAACGAGCTCGCTATAGGTGACCCAATAAGGGGTGGGAATGATTACCTCTTGCCCTTCGTCTACCAACGAGAGAATGACATTGGCAAGACTTTGCTTGGCACCGGTCGATACCACGATCTGCTCGGGCAAATAGTCGAGGTGATTATCTCTTTTTAGTTTATGACAAACCGCTTGCCGCAGATCGGGCAAGCCGGCCACGGGCGTGTAATGCGTCCAGTTCTCTTGAATGGCCGTGATGGCCGCCTGCTTAATATGATCGGGTGTATCAAAATCGGGTTCGCCAAGGCTCATGTCAATCACGTCTATACCCCGGGCCCTCAGCTCTCGACCCAGTTGGGCCATGCGAAGCGTTTCGGGTTCATTGAATCGATCTAAAAAACTAGAGAGTGCCATAGCAGGATCGGCTTTTAATAATAGGCAAGTTACGACAAACTATTGCGTTTGGCTTTTGGGCATTGCCGTTGCGCGGATCGCCCTTCCAAGCGCTTTCATAAAAGGAAAACCCACGCTATCGTAATCATAGCGATCGTCATTGAAGATGCCGTCGCTGTTACAGTAGATGATAGCGCTCAGCAAATACTTTTTACGGGTGCGAAGCTCATCGAAACAAGCTGCATCGATCAAAAAACCATAGGCATTACCGACCTTATTGTAGATTCGAAGCGTACTGTCGGGTTTTCCGGGAGCAGAGCCGTAGTAAAGGAATTTTACATAGTTGTCTCCCACTTCTGTGCTATCGTAAGAAGGATAGTCGCTTTGTGAGGGCAAGCGACTCATGTAATCACGCAAAAAAAGTAAGTCCTCTTCTGTCAATAAGAATCTCCTTTTCGAAGGAACCGAAGAAGGAAACATGATTTGTCTTACCATATGATGCAGATCGGTCAAGGGCAATCGATTCTTAAAAGAAAAGTCGAAGGGCTCCTCCACCAGCATGTCGCGACTCATATAGCCTTTTCCCATTTTTACAGACCAAGGCCGTGGTCTGTATTGGGCTTGGGTGCCGTCTTGCTTATAGAGCAGTCGCCCCACTGAATCAAAGAACAGAACGGGGTTTGCGTAACGATTTTCTTCTGTACTCAAAGGCAGACTCAGCCGGTGTAAGATGGCTGTATTGCTATACCCCAAGCGGCGTAACGACTCATTGATGTAGTCTTGGCCCAACCATTCGTAAAGCCGATTATAGGCATCGTTGTCACTGACCAGCAAAATCTTTTTGATGTAATGCGCAATGGTGGGCCGTCCGTCGGGCGAGGTCGGATCGTTGTACACCTCGGTCTGAAGGGGCCTGTCCTTTTCGGTTATCAACGTGCTGTTGCGATCGAGGCCCGCAATGGAGAGTTCCCGAAGACGTTGCAGGGCCAAAATGGCAATAGGAAATTTGACCGTAGAGGCCGGGTAATGGTAGCGGTCGGGATCTACATTAAAGTGGTGGTCCCGAAACTGAGAGGGGCGTTTTCCACTTTTCTTAACCGGCGTATAAATAACCTGAATATCCCAGCGAGAAGGGGTGTCGGCCAGGGAACGCAAAAGACTATCCTCGCTTCTTTTTAAAACATTGTATATCAAATTTTTGCCAACTTTGTTTCCTATTTTTTTCTCAGCACCCGCAAGTGGTATGAGAGGCTGCTGCGCCCGTAAAAATTGACTTAACGAGCACAGAATCAGCAGCGAAAAAAACAAAGAGGGCCTTTTCATCTTGCTCCCAAAATACAACAGAAAACACAATTGGGTAAGGATTTAAAAATCAGAGGGTACTGCCGGGTTTTTATTGGGGGACTTTCCCTAAAAAAGCTATCTTTGCCGTCCTTAAAAATTCAGTAAATCAACCATCGTATGCAACTCAAAGGTCTGGTTCGTTTTTTCACCGTCCTGCTCATCATTTATTCGCTGTACCAGCTTTCTTTTACCTGGCTGGTCCGCAATTTTGAAAAGAAAGCCGAAGAGAAGGCCACCCAGTATATAAAGTCGTCCTACCCGCTGGCTAGTGCCAAGTACCCTGGCAACAAAGATTCGCAAGCCCTTTGGCAGGAGTTCCTCGACAGACGGCTGACACAATATCGTGACAGCCTCATCAAAGCGGACGAGAACAGTACGGTAACCTATGGCATCAACGGTGCCATGAGCTACAAAAAAGCCAAGGAAGAAGAATTGAACTTGGGACTCGACTTGCAAGGAGGAATGAACGTTACCCTCGAGGTAGAGATGTCAGGATTGCTTCGCTCGCTGGCGAACAATACCACCGACCCCAATTTCTTAAAGGCGCTGCAAAACGCCGATCAACGCAAAGCAAACAGTGATGCGGATTTTATTACTCTTTTTATTCAGGAATACAAAAAGCTTGAACCTACCCGTGCACTCGCTACCCTATTTTCCGGAGGCAGCTCCAATGCGATCAATATCGGCTCGACCGACCAAGAGGTGGAGGTCTACATCCGCCAACAAGCCCGTTCGGCCTTTGACCTGACCTTTGACCGTCTTACTACTCGTATCGATCAATTCGGCGTAGCGCAACCCTCTATCAATCCCATACCTAACAGAGGACTGATCAATGTTGAGTTACCCGGTATCAAAGACAAAGACCGCGTAAGAAAATTATTACAAAGCACTGCCAACCTGCAGTTCTGGGAAGTCTACACGCTCAAGAACAATAGCTATGCTAGCTCCTGGCAGCGTACGGTGAATGCCTTTAACGCCAAGTATGGCGGAAAGACCGATAGCAGCGCCGCCCAAAAAGATACTACACTGGCCCCCGATAGCAATGCCGCTATTGCAAAAAGCAACGACACCGCCAAAACAAAAACACTTTCTGCCGCCATTGGTACTACCAAGACCGACACGAACAAAGCCCAGACCGTTACGGCAGCCACTCAGGCAAATACCATCGACAAATACCTGCTATTCGCACAGCCTTTTCAAGATGAAAAAGGTGGCATAGCCTACCCCGCCGCCATTGGTATGGTGAACGTTCGCGATACAGCACAGTTCCGCATTTACCTCGATGAATTCAAAGCTAATTTTCCATCTGATGTCGTTTGGTCCTATGGCGTAGCCGAAAAAGACAAGAATGGTGTTGCAGCCACAGCTGTGCCCTTGTATGCCTTAAAAACGTACAACCGTACACAAGCCAAACTCGAAGGCGATGCGATCGCTGATGCCCGCCAAGACTTTGACCAATACGGTAAGGTACAGATCGAGATGACCATGCGTCCTGCAGGAGCTGCCATCTGGAAAAGAATGACAGAAGAAAACGTAGGCAATCCTATTGCCATCGTACTTGACAATATCGTATTCTCGGCCCCTAATGTGATCAACGCGATCCCTAACGGCGTATCATCCATCACGGGTAGCTATTCACAGCAAGAAGCTGCCGACCTGGCCAATATTTTAAAGATCGGAAAGCTGCCTGCTCCTGCCAAGATCGTACAAGAACAACAAGTAGGTCCCACGCTTGGAGAGGAAGCTGTTCAAGGCGGATCGCTGAGCTTTATCATTTCTTTCGTGGTCATCTTTATGTTGATGTTGCTTTATTACAACACCAGCGGATGGATCGCTAACGTTGCCCTTATTCTGAACTTGCTCTTTACCGTAGGTATTCTCGCCGGATTGGGTGCGACCTTAACTGCTCCCGGTATTGCGGGTCTGGTACTGACCATTGGTATGGCGGTCGATACCAACGTAGTGATCTATGAGCGCATCAAAGAAGAATTGAAAAAAGGAAAGGGATATCTTACTGCCATCAATGATGGGTATAGCCGCTCGCTGCCTCCCGTTCTCGATGGTCACGTTACGACCCTTCTTACCGCTATCATCCTTTTCTATTTTGGATTGGGTCCTGTAAAAGGATTTGCGACCACTCAGATTTTGGGGCTTCTGTTGTCTTTGTTCTGTGGTATCCTCGTTAGCCGCTGGGTCAGCGATATGTTCACCAACAAGAAAAAACACGTTGAATACTTTACCGGCATCTCGAAAAAGATCTTTCAGCATGCCCAGTACAAGTTCATCGAATACAGAAAGATCGCCTATGTGATCTCAGTTGTCGTTCTGATCGGTGGTATCGGCTCGTTCTTTAACGGATTCAACTATGGTGTGGAGTTTAACGGAGGAAGAAGCTTTACGGTACAGTTCCCGCAACCCGTAGAAGTAGAAAAGATCAGAGGAGAGTTGAACCAGGTCTTTGAAGGAGAGAATACCATTATCAAGACCATTGGAGACAATTCAAAACTCGATATCACCACTTCGTATCTCATCAAGGATACGCGTGGCCCCGTTGCCGATTCGATCGTAGAATACAAATTATACGAAGGACTCAAGAATTACATGCCTGCCGGAATCAGCTTTCAAGAGTTTACCTCCGACAGATACATTCCGCAGACCAAAAAAGTATTACCCACCATCTCAGACGACCTAAAGTCTGGAGCGGTCAAGGCTACTTTATTCGCACTGCTGGTGATCTTCTTGTACATCTTTATCCGTTTCCGCGATTGGCGTTACTCTCTGGGAACTATCGTAGCCCTTTTGCACGACGTACTGGTTACGCTGATCGTTTTCTCATTCGCCAAAGATCTGGTTCCCTTCCCGCTCGAAATTGACCAGCACTTTATTGCAGCAGTTCTGACGGTGATCGGATTCTCGATGAATGATACCGTGATCGTATTTGACCGTATTCGTGAGGACTCGCGTCTTATGCCCTCTGCCTCTCGCGCAGACATCATTAATCGCGCCATCAACGAAACATTGAGTCGTACCATTATGACCTCGCTCACCGTATTCCTGACCATCTTGATCTTGTTCTTGGTAGGTGGTGAGGTGACCCGCGGATTCGCCTTTGCGATGCTGATCGGGGTATTGACCGGTGTATACTCCTCGATCTTTGTGGCCGCCCCTATTCTGGTGGACCTGGAGGGTAAAAAAACAAAAAAGCAAAAAAGCTGATGATCGATCAGCTTATAAAAAAACCCGCTTGAACAACAAGCGGGTTTTTTTATGCGAAATCTTTAACTGAACTAAACGGCAAAGCTGGTACCGCAGCCGCAGGTTTTGCTGGCATTGGGGTTTTGAAAGGTAAAGCCCCTGTTATCGAGTCCGTCGTGCCAATCGATCTCCATTCCCACCAGATAGATCTCGTGGGCCTTTTCCATGATGCAGGGTATGTCTTCTACCTCGAATAGCTGGTCGCGATCGGTGGGCATATCAAAACCCAACACATAGGTCATGCCGGAGCAACCTCCTCCTTTTACTCCAACACGCAGTCGCTGCTTCGAATCAAAGTCGGGTGCATCCATTAGCTTTTTTATGGCCTTGATGGCACCGGGGGTCAGGGTAACGGGCAATGTATTTGTTATTTCCATACTGCAAAATTATAAAAACCTGTGATTTCGCTATACTTTTACAATAATGAGCCCCTTTTAACATGAATACGGACAGTACGACCCTTCTTTTGCTTGCGCTGTTAGGCCTGACCATATTGGGGCTGATCTATGGCTTTTTTAAAAGCAGACCCCCTGCCCCGCCAGCAGGCAACAGATCGTTCGATACCCTTCCGCTTCGTTTGCAAGCCTACGAAAGACTGGTACTGCTTACGGAACGGATCGCCCTTCCTAATTTGATCAGCAGGGTCAATAATCCTTCGGCCTCTTTGGCAGAGATGAAAGTACTGCTTACCGAGACCATCAAACAAGAATTCGAGTATAATAGCACCCAACAACTTTACGTGAGTGCCACCGCCTGGGAAGCCGTTCGCAATCTCAAAGAACAAAACATATTGCTCATTAACCAGGTAGCGACGTCTTTGGGATCAATGGCCAACGGAGCGACACTCAATAAAAAACTGCTCGAAATTTTGCTCTCGCAGCAGCAAGAGCCGCTACACGACATTGTGACGAAAGTATTGAACCAAGAGGCCAAGCGGCTGATGAGTTGAATCTAATTTGCACCCCATGAACGAACAAGAACGCCAAACCGACTCGTCGATACCGATAAAGAAGCTTTATACTGAGCAAGACCTGCCCACTACCCCACCGGAAGCACCCGGAGAATTTCCCTTTACTCGTGGCGTACAAGCAGACATGTACCGCGGAAAACTTTGGACGATGCGACAGTATGCCGGTTTTTCTACGGCCGCAGAGAGCAACAAGCGCTATCACTACCTTCTCTCGCAAGGCGTAAGTGGATTGAGCGTGGCATTCGATCTACCCACCCAGATAGGATACGACAGTGACCACGACCTATCCGACGGAGAAGTAGGAAAAGTGGGCGTAGCCATTGATTCTATAGAAGACATGCAGGTATTATTCGATGGCATCCGTCTCGATGAGGTCAGCACTTCGATGACCATCAATGCGACCGGATTTATTTTGCTAGGCCTCTATGCAGCCGTAGCCAAACAACAAGGAGCCGACCTAAAAAAGATCAACGGAACCATCCAAAATGATATCCTGAAAGAGTACGCAGCGCGTGGCACCTATATTTATCCACCCAAGCCGTCGATGCGTATCATCACCGATCTTTTCGAGTGGTGCAGCCATGAAGTACCCAAATGGAATACCATATCCATATCGGGCTACCATATTCGGGAAGCAGGCAGCACGGCCGTGCAAGAGATCGCCTTTACCTTGAGCAATGGAAAAGCATATGTACAGGCCGCCTTGGAAAAAGGCCTTGATATAAATGTATTTGGCAGAAGACTTTCTTTTTTCTTCAATGCGCACAATAATCTTTTCGAAGAAGTGGCCAAGTTTAGGGCCGCTCGTCGCATGTGGGCTAAGATCATGAAAGAGCTGGGAGCGACCGACCCCAAAGCGATGATGCTTCGCTTTCATGCCCAGACCGGTGGCAGCACCCTCACGGCTCAGCAGCCGCTCAACAATATTGCCAGGGTGACTGTACAAACCCTGGCCGCTGTACTGGGCGGTACGCAATCGCTGCATACCAATGGCTACGACGAAGCCCTGAGCTTACCCACCGAAGAAGCGGCAGCCATTGCCCTTCGCACGCAACAGATAGTTGCCTTTGAAAGTGGTGTAGCCGATACGGTCGATCCACTGGCCGGATCTTACTTTGTGGAATCGCTGACCGATTCGATAGAAAAGGAGGCCTGGAAACTTATTCAAACCATCGATAGCATGGGCGGCAGCGTAGCGGCCATCGAAAAGGGATTCATGCAAGAGGAGATCGCTAGCAGTGCCTATGCCTTTCAGCAACAAACCGAGCAAGGAAAGAAAATCATTGTCGGAGTCAATACCTTCCAAACAGAAGAAAAGAATCGTATTCCCATCCTACGGGTCGATGACAGCATCCGCAAGGCGCAGTGCGAAAAATTAAGACAACTCAGAAATTCCCGCGATAATGATTTGTGCAAGACGCTGCTGGGCACCCTGCGACAACACGCAGTGGATGGAACCAACATCATGCCCGTGGTAGTACAAGCCATAGAGGCCAAATGCACACTGGGAGAAATAGCCGATACCTTACGGAGCGTATTCGGTGAATATCGCCAGTAAATAAGTTCCCTATTTTTTTTGAGTAGAAGCGGTCCACGTATCCTTTAAGCCCACGGTGCGGTTAAACACCGGACGTCCACTCTGGCTATCTCGATCCAAAACAAAATAGCCCTTTCGGATAAACTGAAAACGGTCCGTCAATGCGGCTTCGGACAAGGCCGGCTCGGCATACACGGTAGAAAGCGTAGTAAGGGATTGAGGATTTAGAAACTCCATAAAGTCAGCCGACTCATCGGTAGGGTCCTCTACGCTAAAGAGACGATCATACAATCTTACCTCCACAGGCAATGCGTGCGAAGCGCTGACCCAATGCAAGGTGCCCTTTACGTTCACCCCACTGGTGTCGGAGCCGCTCTTACTGTTGGGCAGATAAATACAACGGATCTCTTGTACGACCCCGTCAGCATCCTTTACCACTTCGTCGCAACGAATAATGTAGGCACTTTTTAACCGGACCATTTGCCCTGGAGCCAAACGAAAGTACTTTTTAGGAGGTTGCTCCATAAAATCATCACGCTCGATGTATAGGGTGTTACTAAAGGGGATCTGTCTGTTGCCGGTAGTGGGATCTTCGGGATTGTTTTCGCTAGAGAGCCACTCCTCGCCACTGTAGTTGGTAAGGACCAATTTGACAGGATCAAAGACCACCATGCGGCGAAGGGCAATTTGATTGAGATGCTCACGAACACAGAACTCGAGCAGGCCTACATCGACCATATTATCGCGCTTGGCAATGCCGATACGTTCACAAAAATCGCGGATGCTACGGGGCGTGTACCCTCTTCTTCGAAGGCCACTGATCGTAGGCATGCGGGGATCGTCCCAGCCGCTCACCTTCTTTTCATTGACGAGTTGGAGCAGCTTTCTTTTACTGGTAACGGTATAGTTGATATTTCTTCTGGCAAATTCGTATTGACGAGAAGGATAAATGCCCAGGTTCGCGATCAGCCAATCGTAGAGCTCACGATGGGGCACGAACTCCATGGTACAGATAGAATGCGTGACCTCTTCTAACGCATCACTTTGCCCATGCGCAAAATCGTACATAGGATAGATACACCACTTGTTACCGGTGCGGTGATGATGCGCATGCTTTATGCGATACAGGATCGGGTCGCGCATCAGCATATTGATATGCGTCATATCGATGCGCGCACGCAACGTGCGGGCCCCGTCGGGATATTCTCCGTTACGCATACGGGTAAAAAGGTCGAGATTCTCTTCGATGGTCCGGTTGCGAAAAGGGCTATCGGTTCCGGGCGTGGTGGGCGTTCCTTTTTGCGACGCGATCTGTTCGGGCGTGCTGTCATCGACATAGGCTAATCCTTTCTGGATAAGTTGAACGGCGAAAGCATACAGCTGATCGAAATAGTCGCTAGCATAGCGCTCGTTCTTCCATTCAAATCCCAGCCAGCGCACGTCTTCTTTGATACTATCTACATATTCCGTCTCTTCTGTGGCAGGATTGGTATCGTCGAAGCGCAGATTGGTATAGCCCGGAAACTTTTGCGTAAGACCAAAGTTCAAACAAATACTAGAGGCATGCCCAATATGCAAATAGCCATTGGGCTCGGGGGGAAAGCGAGTAACGATAGATTCGTGCTTGCACGATCGCAGATCGGCCTCAATGATCTCTTCTATAAAATTCAAACTTCTCTCTTCGGACATACCTATTAAAAATGGTCACGAAGATAAACCAATTACGGCAAGCGACAGCGACTGCGGATCAAGTCTTGACAAGCCGGATAAGCGTTCGCCAAACGAGCAGCGCTTGCCATTTCAAAGTCGGCAAAATCAAACCCTGGCGAAACGGTGCAACCCACGAACGAGTAGGCAGCACCCGCTGCGGGTTCACTGGCAAACCAGGTACCGGCCGGCACTATCAACTGATAATGCGTATCACTTTCATTGGTTGCCCCCAACGTATGCCGTTGGTAGCGCCCCTCGCTATCGAGACAATGGATCCATAGAGGATCTCCCTTATAAAAATGCCAGCACTCATCACTTTTAATGCGATGAAAGGCAGAAAAATCTCCGGCTTGCAAAAGAAAATAGATCGCGGTCGATACGGGTCGGTCGCCGGAAAAGGTCGATGGCAGCGAAGAACCCGACAAAACCAGCGGGGCGCGGTAGGTAGAGCGATAAAAACCTCCTTCAGGATGAGGCGCCAGCTGGTACTTTTCAATCAAGGTGTTTACAGCCGACATCAAAATCCCTTTTTGGTCGTATTGGCTGCGCCGCCCACCGATACGGACGAACTACCCAGCACCTTGATCTCGGCGGTAATAAAATCTTCGGCCTTTGCCTTGTAAATATTCTCTACGAACTGCTGCGGATTACGATCGATGTACGGAAACCAGGTACTGTGAATCTGTATCATTACGCGGTGACCCTTTTTGAAGGTGTGCAAGATATCTTGTAATGGAATTTGAAGATCGGTTGGCTCGCCAGGCACAAAGGGCTCGGGCTTTTCGAAGCTGTTACGAAAACGTCCTCTGAAGACCTCGTGTCTGACCAACTGCTGGTAACCGCCCATCCTAATGGTAGAAGGATTATGAGGGTAGTTGGGATGATCATCTGGGTATACATCAATGAGCTTGACCACAAAATCAGCATCGGTGGTCGACAAGATCACCTTTAGCTTTGCCAAGATCTCGCCGGCCAGTGTAAGATCGCTCTCAAGAACGGAAGTAGAGAACGTCAGCACATCAGGGCGACGCGATGCCTCGCGCTGGTCATCACTCATGAAATTGCGGGGAGTAAATGTGAGCCCCTCCGTCTGTGATGTATAGGGAACGGGCTTTGAAGGATCAGATACATAGCGAAATTGTGCATCGCTACGCAAGGGTTTGTTGATGCTCAACCGTCCCCCCTCGCCAAAATAAAGTTGCACGGGAGGAAGATCGGCCGGTGGCCACTGTTGAAATCGTTCCCACTTTTTTAGACCGGTATTGTACATGAGCGCCTCAGGCAGCGCAGGATCTTTTTCGTCCTTAAGATGATAGGCAAAGAACCGCGCCTCAACATCGCGTTGAAAAAAGTGAGCAATACTGTCTCCAAAATAAAGATGATTGTGCACCGACTTGGCGCCATCTCTTGCCCAATCTCCGTGACCCCAGGGCCCCATCACGATACTATTGCGGGCGCCGGGTGTAGAGCTCTCGATCTTTTTGTAAATATTGAGCGGGCCATAGAGGTCTTCGGCGTCATACCAGCCCCCTACCGTTAGTACGGCAGGCTTGATCTTGGTCAGGTGCGGAAGCAGACTTCGCTTTTGCCAGAAACTATCGTAGTTAGGATGGCTGATGATCTGCTGCCAGAAAAAATTATCATGATGATACTTTTCGGTAAAAGAACTAAGCGGCCCTTGTTTTAGGTGAAAATCATATCCATCGGCTACGGGCTTTTCGTAAAAACGCATTAACTGAGGCGCATACCAATCCTGACGCGTGGTATCTTTTTTCTGATAGCCAAATACGGCAAAGGCCGCAGTATAACTTTGCAGATAGGCCCCCATATGATGAAAATCATCGAAGAAAAAATCCGAGATCGGCGCCTGCGGTGACACGGCCTTTAATGCAGGATGCGCATCGGGTAATGAGGCGGCCGAATAAAATCCGGGGTACGAGATGCCATAGATGCCTACCCGACCGTTGTTGCCGGGCAGTTGACGGGTCATCCACTCGATCGTATCCCACGTGTCGGAGCTTTCGTCTATATCGCTTTTGTTGCGGGGATCGTTGCCCGGAATATTGGGGGTCATGTTGTTAAAGACCCCTTCGCTCATATAGCGTCCTCGCACATCTTGAAATGCCAGGATGTAGCCTTCTTTTACAAGGTAGCGAGAGGGATGACTATTGGTCTTGAAGTCTCCGTACTCGGATGCGTTATAGCAGGTTCGGTTGAGCAAGATGGGATATTTCTTGGTCGTATCCTTAGGAGTATACACCAGTAAGAAAAGATGTATGCCATCGCGCATGCGGACCCGGTACTCGGCTTTGTTATAATGCGCGCGCATATAAAGTGAGTCTTCATTGGGCCGCTGGGCCAACAATTGGGTGCACCAAACCAGTGCAAGACCCAAAAACAATTTGTTTCGCATAAGAAGTTCCTGAATTTATCTTCTAAGCTAAGAAGATTAGGAGCGTGCACCAAACAATAGACTTCCTACCCTTACCATGGTGCTGCCGCAGGTTATGGCCAAACGGTAATCACCGCTCATTCCCATGGAGAGCACGGTGAGCCGGTTATGGGGACCTTGTGCATTGACCCGATCAAAAATTGACTTGAGCGTTAAGAACTCTTGGCGAACCTGCTCGGTATTGTCGGTAAAACTGGCCATGCCCATAAGCCCTTTTATCTGCACGTTCGGATACAAAGAGGCTTGCTCCAATAATGCGAATACCTCGTCGTTACCCAGTCCGAACTTGGTCTCTTCGCTGGCAATGTGCACCTGCAATAGTACATCGATCACTCGCCCGCATTTTTGAGCCTGCTTGTTGATCTCTTGTAATAGCGAAAGACTATCCACCCCTTGTATCATGGCGCAAAAAGAAGCGATGTACTTTACCTTATTGCGCTGCAAATGACCAATGAAATGCCAACGGATGTCGCCAGGCAGTAGCGGTTGCTTCTCTACCAGCTCCTGTACATAGTTCTCGGCAAAGTCGCGATGCCCCAATTGGTACAACGCCTCGATATCTTCTTTGGGTTTTGTTTTGGATACTGCCAACAAGGTCACCCCTTGCGCATCCAATTCGGCTTTTAGCCGATGATAAGCGTTTGCATCGACCGACATGCTGCAAACTTACTTTAAAATACCTCTGCTAATGACGATGCGTTGCACTTCGCTGGTTCCCTCATAGATCTGGGTGATCTTGGCATCTCGCATCAATCTTTCTACGTGGTATTCCTTTACATAGCCATACCCGCCGTGGATCTGCACGGCCTCGGTACTGGCCCACATAGCGGTCTCTGAAGAAAATACTTTGGCCATCGATGAACTGATGGTATAATCCATTCCATTATCTTTTTGCCAAGCCGATTTTAAACAAAGTAAACGAGCCGCATCTACTCGCGTGGCCATATCGGCGAGCTTAAAGGCAATGATCTGGTGATTCATGATCTCGGTGCCAAAAGCCTTGCGGGTTTTGGCATACTGCGTCGAAAACTCAAGCGAGCCACTGGCAATTCCCAGTGCTTGCGCGGCAATACCGATTCGACCTCCGGCCAAAGTCTTCATCGCAAACGTAAAGCCAAATCCGTCGGCTCCCACTCTGTTCTTCTTAGGTACCTTAACGTCGTTGAACATAACGGTGTGCGTGTCGCTGGCCCGAATTCCCATTTTATTTTCTTTGGCGGCCACGACCACGCCAGGCCAGCTTTTTTCTACGATCAGACAATTGATTCCCTTGGATCCCTTGGCAGGGTCCGTTTGTGCCATGACCAGATAGACCGAAGCTGTTCCACCATTGGTGATCCAATTCTTTGTTCCATTCAACAAATAATAATCGCCCATGTCTTCGGCGGTAGTGCGTTGTGAAGTGGCATCGCTGCCCGCCTCGGGTTCGCTCAGCATAAATGCCCCTATGTAAAGTTCATTATCCTTTTTACCACGGGCCAGCGGCGTCAGGTATTGCTTCTTTTGCTCCTCGGTACCGAATTCTTGCAATCCGTAACAGACCAAACTATTGTTAACGCTCATGCACACGCTGGTACTGGCATCGACCTTACTGATCTCTTCCATGGCCAGCACATAACTGACCGTATCGAGACCGGCTCCGCCATAGGCAGGATCGACCATCATGCCCATAAAACCAAGATCGGCCAACTGTAGCACCTGCTCTTTGGGGAAGTGTTGTTTTTCATCCCGCTCAATGACCCCGGGAAGACACTGCTGGCGGGCAAAATCCCTGGCCGCCTGTTGAATCATCAATTGCTCTTCGGAAAGCTGAAACTGCATACAAAGAAATTTAAAAGCAAACAAGTGTTAGTTTTGCAAAGATAAGGCGCCCGACAAGATAAAGAAGTTGAATTTTAACGATTCACGGACTTTCCCTTCCCCGGGCGGAGAGCAAATTGACCTACCTTTGCCAAGAATTTTTAGGGTATGAAAAAGCTACACATCATTTTGTTGATATTGATCGCCGTCAGCATTGCCGTGCTGATCAGTTTTACCAACACCACCAGTACGTACGACACGGTCGACACCGCCAAAGAGAAGCCCGGAAAATTCGTACACCTAATGGCAAGGCTCGATAAATCGGCCCCTATCGAGTACGATGCCCTCAACAACCCGAACTATCTCAGCTTTACCGCCATCGACTCGTTGGGTGCTTCCGTTAAAGTGATCTACCACAGTGCCAAACCCGATAACCTTGAGATGAGCGAAAAACTGGTGCTGAAAGGAAAGTACAAAGAAGGAAATTTCGAGTGCGAAGAAATTCAAACAAAATGTCCTTCGAAATACAAAGAGGCCGAGGCACAGGGTAAAACACATCCCGGTACGATAGCCGATCCAAGGATGAGTACCCCCACCAATTAAAATCAATTCATGAGCTACACCGGTGAGCATCTTATCTACGGTCAGTTGGGCAACATCTTTATCGTGCTGTCACTTGTAGCGGCAGGGGTTGCCACTTTTTCTTTTGCACGCGCTACCCGACCCCAAGAACCTACCGATCAAGCGGCTTGGCTTCGACTAGGACGCATGGCCTTCATCACCCAATCCATTGCTGTGTTTGCCATCTTTGGATTGCTGGTCTATCTGCTACAGCAACATCTCTTCGAGTATCACTACGCCTGGAAACACAGCAGTCGTTCACTTGAATTCAAATACCTTTTGGCCGCCATCTGGGAAGGACAAGAAGGAAGTTTTCTATTATGGATGACCTGTCATAGCATTTTAGGACTGGTGCTGTTGAGAGGACAAAGCGAGTGGCGTCCACCGGTAATGAGTGTGCTCAGCATGGCACAATTTGCCCTGACCACCATGATTACGGGACTATACATTCTTGGATGGAAGATGGGATCTAACCCTTTTTTACTGCTACGCGACAGTGGTGTGTTAGACAACGCCCCCGCGCTGCACATGAACTTTGACGTATCGCAACCCCTGCGTCCCGACTACTTGAGCAGCATCAAAGACGGCAACGACCTAAATCCGCTGCTACAGAATTACTGGATGGTCATTCACCCTCCTGTATTGTTCATGGGATTTGCCTCCACGATCATCCCTTTTGCCTATGCAATAGCTGGACTCTGGAAAAAAAAGTATGGCGGATGGGCCGGCGAAGCGTTACCCTGGGCCTTATTCTCCACGGCCGTGTTGGGAGTGGGAATAATGATGGGAGGCATGTGGGCCTATGAATCGTTGAGCTTTGGCGGATACTGGGCTTGGGATCCTGTCGAAAATGCTTCTCTGGTACCTTGGATGATCGGCGTGGCTGGTTTGCACACCTTACTGATCTATAAAGCCACACAACACTCGTTACGGGCTACCTACTTGTTTTTTATTTTGGGTTTCCTTTTCATCTTGTATTCTACTTTTTTAACAAGAAGTGGCATTTTGGGAGAAACTTCCGTGCATGCCTTTACCGATCTGGGCATGAACTGGCAGTTATTGGCCTTTGTAGCGGTTTTTACGCTGCCCTCTTTAGGATGGCTGGCCATGCGCTACCGTCAAATTCCAAGTCCTCAAAAAGAAGAAGAGATCAGCAGCAGAGAATTTTGGATGTTCATCGGCGCTTTGCTTTTCTTTTTGTCGGCACTGGTGATCATTGGTCAAACTTCTCTTCCTGTCTTCAATAAGATATTTGGGACCAACTTGGCCCCTCCGGAGGATGTAGAGTTCTCGTACAACAGCATTCAGATCTATGTGGCCATCATCATTGCCTTACTAACGGCCCTGACCCAATACTTCAAGTACCGCCAAACCGATTCGGCCTATTTCTGGAAGAAGATGCTGATGCCTCTGCTCATCAGTCTTGTACTATTTGCACTGTATGCCTGGCTTGTCGGGGTAGACTATGATCGAAAAGGCCCTGTGTTTGAGGGTTCGATCTGGCTGGCGGTTTTACTGAGCATCTACGCACTGGTCGCCAATATTTTTTACATCTGGATCGGCGCCAACGGCCAACTGAAAAATGCGGGTGGCTCCATTGCACACGTTGGATTTGCGATGGTACTGCTTGGTATTTTTGTTTCTTCTTCTAACAAAGAGATCATCTCTAACAACATCGATGGTATTCCGGCCCCGCTTGCCGAAGGAGAGAATCCAAGGGAAAACCTGACCCTTGTACAAGGCATGCCGGTCAATATGGCCAACTATACGCTTACCTACGAGGGCGACTCAGCTCATCCCAAAAAACAACTCTGGTACTACAAGATTCGATTTACCAACAAAAACGGTTCTGACTCTTTTCTACTTACCCCCAATGCGTTTGTCAACTACAAAGGCAATGAAGGGCTCATGGCCAATCCCGATGCCCGTCATTACTGGAGCCATGATATCTTTACCTACATCACCTCGATTCCCAATCCTGAGAATACCGCCGACACGAGTCGATTTACCCCCTTTGTAAGAAAGTCCGGCGACACCTTGTTCTATTCAAAAGGAACCCTGGAGGTACAGCCGCTACGCATACGCGATAGTGTTCCAGAAGAGGTATTTGGAAAAGATGGAAAGCTCTACGAAGTACCCATCAACATACAAGCCGCTACGGGCACTGCTTATCAATTGACACTTCGGGCCGCTCAGGCAAAAGGCCAATGGATTCCACTTCCGGATACGCTGACTGCAGAGGGAATGATCGTACAGCTGCAACGCGTGCTACCCGATGGCTCCGTTGAGCTCGGTATCAAAGAAAGTGATGCCCTGTTAAAATACGTGACCTTAAAGGCGTATAAATATCCCTTTATCAAACTACTTTGGTACGGTGTGTGGCTAACCGCGATCGGTTTACTGATCAGCATGGCGCGCAGGATCCGCCTTCACCGTGCACGGGCGACCAGCGCATAAAAAATGAAAAGACCCATTTCGTTATACCACTGTTTTGGATGGCTGGTATTGTTCCAGTTGGGTCTGTGCTTACATTCATTTGCGCAACAGCCTTCGACTCCGGGCAGTTCAGCCGATAGTATCTTACCGATTCCCCCGCTTGCAGAGAGAATGAAACGTTGGGGGCCCAACGATACCATCATGGTGCCGGCCATTTGGTACAAGAATGAAGTGCTGAGTTACCGCGAAGAAGAGATGGCATGGGTCTCGAACCTGAGTGCGGAAGAATTGCAAAAACATATTGCCGAGTGGAATCGGCTTAGAAATGCGGTGTACGTCACCTACCCCTATGCTCGTGTGGCCGGATCGACGATTAACCAAATCAATCTGGAATTAGAGAACGTATCCTCGAAAAAAGCCCGTCGCAGTGTGATCAAAGAAAAAGAAAAAGAACTGAGACAACAGTTCACCGAACCGCTCACCAACTTGTCGGTATACCAGGGTAAGATCCTGATGAAAATCATCAATCGCCAGACCGGCAATAACTGCTACGAAATCGTAAAGGAGTTCAAAGGAACGATCAATGCGAGGCTTTATCAGACGATCGCTTTTTTCTTTGGCGGCAACCTGAAGCAAGATTGGGACATCGCACAAAACAAAACAGATCGGGACATAGAAAACATAATTCGCGAAATAGACGGATCTTGGTACTACAATCCATATCGCCGTTAAAACAAACCCTATGCAAGTACATATTCTGGCCATTGGTGCCCACCCCGATGACATTGAACTAAGTTGCGCCGGCACCCTGATCAATGAGATCAGACTTGGTAAATCCGTTGCCATCGTTGATCTGACAGAGGGAGAACTGGGTACCCGAGGCAGCGTGGCTACCCGCTATGAGGAAGCCGCCGCTGCGGCTATGGTGATGGGCGTACGCAGCCGGGAGAACCTGAAGATGAAAGACGGGTTTTTCGAGAACAACGAAGCACATCAACGAAAACTAATAGCGGCCATCAGAAAATACAGACCCTCCATTGTTTTGGCCAATGCGCCAGGGGACCGTCATCCCGACCATGGACGTGCCGCACAACTGATCGAGGAGAGTTGCTTTTTGTCTGGATTGTCCAAGATCGTTACGCACGATGAGGCAGGCGCCCCGCAAGCACGCTGGCGGCCCGCTTATGTGTTTCATTACATACAAGACCGCTACCTCGAGCCAGACTTCGTCGTAGACATCAGCGAATCATTTGCACAAAAAATGAAGTCGATCAAGGCGTATAGTTCGCAGTTTCATGACCCCAACAATACATCGGGAGAGGCACAAACCTATATTTCTGCCCCAGAATTTTTAGAAGGGATCACATCGCGTGCCCGGCTGATGGGCAAGAAGATCGGTGTTGCCTATGGCGAGGGTTTCGTATCTGCCAAAAAGATCGGAATTAACAGTTTCGATGCATTTATTCAAAACGAAACCTGATCGTTTTTCGTTTAAAAGAGTATCTTCAGCACTCACTAATTCTGCCTTCATGTCGCTACCCAAGTTTCTGGGAAAACCCTTTTACGTTCCCCACCAAGAGAGACCCTTATTATCAAGCTCCTTTCATGCCGAGTTAAAGCAGCGCATCAACTCCTATTTTGAAAATAGGCAATTAAAAAGTACCGGCAATTGGAGACTCTACCTAAAGGCCCTTGTATTGCTCGCCGGCTATGTGGCCCTCTATGTTCATTTGGTATTTTTTACCCCCTCCACCGCATGGGCTATTGCAGAATGCCTGATACTGGGGGGATTAACGGCCGCCGTTGGATTCAACATCATGCACGATGGCATACATGGCTCGTTCAGCAGTCGCAAGTGGGTCAATAAATTGGCCGGTCTGACCCTGAACATGCTAGGGGCCAACAATTTTATGTGGAAGACCAAACACAACATCATCCATCACACCTACACCAACATCCACGGGATCGATGATGATATTGAAGCGCGCCCGCTGCTTCGGCTCTGTACGACTCAATCGCATTATCTGATTCATCGTTTTCAACATTGGTACTTCTGGGCGGCTTATTCACTGCTGTATTTGTGGTGGATCTTTTTCACTGACTACAAAAAATACTTTACCCGTCGCGTTGGAACCGTTGCGCTCAAGCCTATGGCAATACGTGATCACATCAGCTTCTGGAGCTTCAAGCTCATTCACTTGTTTGTCTTTGTCGTACTGCCGATATATCTGGTAGGGGTAAGCAATTGGCTTTGGGGGTTTTTGACCTTTAGTCTGTTTACGGGGTTTGTACTCAGCATCGTATTCCAATTGGCCCATACGGTCGAAGGCACCTCCTTTATTGGAGAAGATAAGAGCAGCCTGCCCATTGAAGACGAGTGGGCCATTCACCAACTTAAGACCACTGCAAATTTTGCGACCCATAACCGTTTTATCTCGTGGTGGCTGGGAGGATTGAATTTTCAGATCGAACATCACCTCTTTCCCCGCATTTCACACATTCACTACCCTGCCATCAGCAAGATCATAAGAGATACATGCCGCGAATTCGATATACCCTACTTGGAGTATCCCCGGGTTCGGCTGGCGCTGGCCTCGCACGTTTCGCACTTGAGGGAGCTGAGCAGACCCTGATCTTTTCTAATTTTTTTTGTCTCCGCGCAATTAGGCAGTAACTTGCATCGCCAAAAGAATGGCCGCCCTGTTATGAAGGACCTCTCCTCGCACAACCCGAATTGCGTCAGCAATCCCAATCACAACCTCTTTGGGCTTCCTACCACCGAAGAGAACGCTAAACTGATCATTTTACCCGTACCCTGGGAAGTGACCGTTAGCTACGGGGCCGGAACCGCCCGGGCACCTGAAAGCATCTTAAAGGCCAGCCATCACATGGATATCTATGATGAGGAGTTGCCAGAAGAGTGGAAGCAAGGATTCTATCTGCAGCCCTGCGACAAAAAGATCCTGATGAAAAGTGATTATTTGCGAAGAGAGGCCGAACTCTACATCGACTACATCTCTAAGGGAGACGATGTAAAGGATAACCAGTTTATGACCAAAAGCCTTCGGGAGGTCAATGAAGGTGGAGTGCTTTTGAACAAATGGGTCTATGAGCAGACCCAATCACTACTAGCCAAAAATAAATTGGTGGGAATACTCGGTGGCGATCATAGCACACCACTCGGCTTCATGAAGGCGCTCGCCGAGACCAAAGGAAGTTTTGGTGTTCTTCAAATTGATGCGCATTGCGACCTGCGCGACACCTACGAAGGATTCAACTATTCGCATGCAGGCATTATGTGCAATGCATTGCGAGAGATCCCACAAATAGAACGACTGGTTCAAATTGGGGTAAGGGATTATAGCCAAGAAGAGTTTCAGTACATACAGCAAAGCCAGGGACGAGTTATCACGTACTTTGAAAAAGAGATCAAACAACGGCAGCTAAAGGGCGAGAGCTGGTACCAGACCTCACAAGAGATCATTTCAAAGTTACCCCAACAGGTCTACATCAGTTTTGATATAGACGGATTGGATCGTAGCCTTTGCCCCGACACCGGCACGCCGGTACCGGGCGGATTTCAGCTCGAGGAATTATATCTTCTTTTTTCGGGCATCCTGCAAAGCGGACGCAAGTTGATCGGATTCGATCTCTCTGAAGTGGGTGTAAGCGATAACGACTGGAATGCCAATGTGGCCGCCCGACTTCTGCTGAAACTTTGTAACTTGCTCTCCAGCGCTAACCGCTGATGGCTGCATGCAAAACCCTTTTGCCAATTTTTCTCTGACCCTTATCAACACCCGAAAAAATCAGTATTTGACCCTTGGTTGGTGTACCCTCGTACTTAATATGGCCGTCAGTGCCTATGCCGCCTTTTTGCTGGGCCCACAACAGGCAAAACCCTTATTGACCCTCGGACTAGTTGGTCCACTACTAGCAAGCGCCCTTTCGCGTTTTGTTTTTAAAAAGAAAGAATCTAACGAGCAACTAATAGCCCGTGCTCTACTTTTAATGACTTCAGCTTGGTTAATTACAGGTGTTTACTGGGCAGCGGCTGCTTTGCTTTTATTACTTCTGCTTTTTAAGTTATCGGTTCGATCGCTTGTTGTAACGGTTTGTGAGCAGGGCATCAGTTATCCCTCGGTTCCCAAAAAACTAATTGACTGGAACAAAATTTCGAATGTGATCGTTAAAGATGGGCTGCTGACCATCGATCTTAGATCGAACCAGCTTATTCAACAGCCGATCGAAAAAAATAGTTTTATCGATGAGCAAGAACTGCTTGCCTTCAATGCTCATTGCCAAGCACAAATCAACCTACCTTAAATGCCCTCTCCTTATCTGCTATACTCTGATGCCAACGGAAAGATCTTTGAAGATCGAACCCTTTATGTGACCGGAAGAACGGGATGGGACGCCGTTGCCATACCCGCCGAAGAATGGATCGAACTTCCCAATGGAGGAACACTCTATGAATTACCCGGGCGCAAAGGAATTGGCATTGATGTGGAGACCGGAGAAATGAGACTCTGCGAAAAAGGTTGGGCCGTGGCAGCATTTATTCCGCCGGCTCATACCGGCTTTTATCTCTCTGCTTACGAAACCGAACCCGGCGCACCCACCCTACCGCTTTTTTGCTACACCGCAGTGGGTTGGGAGAACGATAAATTTTTTGTTCCGGCCACGCGCATCGAATCTGACATCCGACAAGACTGCAGCGGTTACGACCAAGATCAAATCAATCTGGGAACAGGCGGACTACTAAAAGCCTACCCGCATAACCGATTGGTCAAACATCTGATGGAAAATTGCTGTCAGACCTACCAATGCCCCGCGGCACGTAACTTTTCGTTGGGAAGATGGGAATGCCCCGTGCCCGTTTCTCCGGCCTGCAATGCAAACTGCGTGGGCTGTATCTCTTTACAACCCGACGAGGAACCTATCGTCTCCACACAAGATCGACTTCAGTTTAAGCCGAGCGCGGAGGAGATCGTAGAGTTCACCGTTCCACATTTGGAAACGGCCCCCTATCCTATAATTAGTTTTGGGCAAGGGTGCGAAGGAGAACCACTGTTGATGTGGGAGACGATCAAGGACGCGATTATTGAGATCAGAAAACATACCCAAAAGGGCAGCATCAACATCAACACCAATGGTTCGAACCCTGACGCCGTTCGTCAACTTTGTAAAGCAGGCCTAAATTCGATTCGCGTTAGCACCAACGCTGCTCGCCGCGAGATCTACATGCCCTATTACCGCCCGAACAATTACCAGTTCGAAGATATTGTGGAGAGCTTGAAAGTCGTGACAGCCTTTGGCGGATGGACTTCCATCAACTACTTTGTTTTTCCGGGAATGACCGACTCGGTGGCGGAGTACGAAGCACTTCGAAAACTAATTCAAGAAACAGGACTCAAGATGATCCAATGGCGCAACTTCAATATCGATCCCGATTGGTATCTTGGTAAGATCGGTGTAACCGAAACCGGCGACTACATGGGCATCAAAACCATGCAGCAAGAATTAAGAGCTGAATTTTCTGACCTGCGCTTCGGATACTTCAATCCTCCCATTGAGCGCATCAAAGGACGATTCGAAAAAGATTTTGCCCACTGAACCAACATTATTTAACAAGTTCTTGAGGGCATCGACCTAATAATAAACTAGTTTAGCCGTAAAGAAGGAAACCCAAGTAGTATGCAACTGACCACTTCGTTTACATCCCACCGCAGGGCCTATGCGATTACGGCTGCAACGGCCCTGGCGATCGGTCTATTTCTTTTCTTACTCAAATGGAAAATTCCTGTCTTTGAGCAAACGCCCGAGGCGAGCAGTGTTGAAGTAGAGGTCAATTGGCCACCCGATCCGCCCGCAGCAGAAGATGGTGGCGGAGGCGGAGGGCAACCCACCCTTGCCAACGAAACAGCCGGAACTACCAGCGAGGCCCCAATGGCGCCGGGTACCCCTGACCCAGCCGCCTCAGCCGATGCCGATGACAATAGCAGCGCAGCGGCCATACCTGTTACCAAAACAACTCGACCCGATAATAAAAAGATCAAGCCCACAAGCGCTACCACAAAACCCGTACCCATTGTAAAAACACCCTCCCCACCGCAACCCCGGGCCGTAATGGGCAAGTCCAACACAGGAGGAGCGTCCGGTGGTGGCGCCGTTGATCAGTTTGAACAAACCGGAGGAAAAGGCAATGGCATCGGTGCAGGAAATGGTGATGGCACGGGCGGAGGCAGCGGAGGCGGACTAGGAGGAGGAACAGGAACGGGTGCCGGACTGGGCATGGGCCCAAGGGTAACCCGTGGTGATCGCAAGATTGTAAGATCCTATGCTTTTGAAGGAGACCTTAACAAGGCTACGATCTATGCGAATATACTCGTGGCCCCAGACGGCACAGGCAAGTTGATCAGTCTGGCCAAAGGATCTTCTACAACAGGCAATGCCTACAAACAAGCCATTGTTCGTTATCTGGAAAAAATGCGCTTTGACGCATCCGATCACGAGTCGATGGTCACCGTTCAGTTTAACTTCAGGATCAATTAAGGTATTGCCAGTACCTATTTCAAATGAACTACCAGCAAACTATTGAATATCTCTTTTCGAAACTACCGTTGTTCAGCAGGATCGGAGCGGCAGCCTATAAAAAAGACCTGTCGAACACCATTGCCCTCTGTGAGGTCTTAGGTAATCCCCAACGAAAAATTCGCACAGTTCACATTGCCGGTACCAACGGAAAAGGATCGGTAAGTCACATGCTAGCGGCCATCTTACAATCTGCAGGTTACAAAACGGGGCTGTATACCTCTCCGCACTTTTATGATTTTCGAGAAAGGATCAAGATCGACGGAGCGATGATCGAAAAAGAATTTGTGGTCGACTTTACCCAACGCCTGCTTCCTCATATCGATCAGATACAACCCAGTTTTTTTGAAGTAACGGTAGCGATGGCCTTTGAATACTTTGCCATAAAAAAAGTAGACATTGCCATCATTGAGACAGGTATGGGAGGCCGCCTCGACAGCACCAACGTAATTACACCACTACTCTCCGTGATCACCAATATTGATTGGGACCACATGCAACTGCTTGGAGACAGCCTCGAGAAAATTGCATTCGAAAAAGCAGGGATCATCAAAGCCGGTGTTCCGGTCGTGATCGGAGAACCGACAGAGGCCACCTTGCCCGTTTTTATGCAGAAGGCTCAAAGAGAGGGCGCTTCGCTGACCGCAGCCCCCGACAAGCGAAGTATACTGCATTACGAATGGAAAGACGATGCGCTGCTGGTACAAGTAGCGAACACATCGAAAGCCGTATCGACCTATACGCTTGATCTGCCTGGAATTTATCAGCTAAAAAATATATTGACGGTACTAGCGTCCATCGAACAGCTGCAACAGCAGGGATGGCAGATCGACCAGCGAGCCATCGTGCAGGGACTGGCATCGGCTGGGCAATTGACCGGCTTATTTGGAAGATGGCAAAAGATCGGACAGCACCCCACGGTGGTGATCGATGTGGCGCACAATGAGGCGGGTATCAGACAACTGCTAAAACAACTCAAGCTGACCACTTATCAAAAACTCCACATCATCATTGGAGTGGTAAAAGACAAATCGGTTTCACAGATGTTATCGCTGTTACCCAAAGAGGCCGATTATTATTTTACAAAAGCGCAACTCCCCCGGGCATTGGCAGAGCATGATCTCGTTGAGCAAGGTGTTGCGGCCGGACTAAGGGGAACGCCATACGCTCATGCGGCCCAGGCCCTCGCTGCAGCAAAAGCCCGGGCTACAAAAGAAGACCTGATCGTAATTTGTGGAAGTATATTTTTGGCAGCCGAGATCAATCCTCTCGCAATGAATGACCCGTCAGGTGAATAAACACATCCTCGAGATTGGCCAATTTCATTTCTTTTCTTCTCTCAAAACCGGTAGCAAGTAATTCGTCGATCAATTTGGCGGGCGCATCAAGAGCGATGATCTTTCCTGTATCCATGATGGCCACCCGATCGCATAGGTACTCGGCCTCATCCATATAATGCGTCGTGATGACCACTGTGGTTCCCTGCTCATTGATTCTTCGGATCATTTCCCATAGACTGCGGCGAGCTTGCGGGTCCAAACCGGTGGTGGGTTCATCCAAAAAAATTACGGCCGGACGATTGATGAGTGTAGTGGCCACAGAAAAACGCTGACGCTGCCCCCCACTTAGTTGCTTGACCTTTGCCTTTGCCTTTTCTTGCAGATTGACCTGCGCCAACAGCTCCATCGGATCTACGCTGCAATTGTAAAGACCCGCAAAAAGCTCGATGAGCTGAATCAGGTTGAGCCCCGGAAAATAACCACTGCTTTGTAATTGCACTCCGATGATCTTTTTAATAGCGGCCGGTGATTCATCGAGCGAAAATCCTGCTACCACCACTTGTCCGGCCGTTTTGGTGCGAAGCGTCTCAATGATTTCGAGTGTGGTCGATTTACCTGCCCCATTGGGACCCAGCAATCCGAATATCTCTCCTTTTCGCACCGAGAAACTGATTCCCGATACGGCCTCCAGCTCGCCGTAACGCTTAACCAGATTACTGACCTTTATGATTTCGTTATCCATTTTGATCCAATTGCGTTTCTAGTTCTTCCATCATCAGTTTACTGCCTACAAAGAAAGGACAACGCTCATGCAGCGACGAGGGAACTATGTCGAGCGTTCTTATCTTTCCATTCGTGGCCTTACCACCGGCCACCCCTACGATAAAAGCAAATGGATTACACTCATATAGAAGCCTAAGCTTTCCGTCGGGCTTACTCAAGGTGCCGGGATACATAAAGATCCCTCCCTTAATGAGATTGCGGTGCACATCGGCCACCATACTTCCCACATAACGTTGGCGAAGGGGGCCGCCCTGCTCCTTACTTTTTTGCTGGCAAGCTGTGATATAAGACTGAACACCTTTATCGAACTCAAAGAAACTGCCGTGATTAACAGAATAGATCTTTCCCTTCTCAGGACAACGAATATCAGGATGACTGAGGGTCCATTCCCCAATAGAGGGATCGAGCGTAAACCCGTTGACCCCTCGGCGGGTTGCATAGACCAACATCGTAGAAGAGCCGTACACCACGTAACCGGCTGCCACTTGGCTGCTTCCGGGTTGGAGAAAATCTTCTTTCGTTACGACGGTCCCCACCGGTGTAACACGGCGATAGACCCCAAAGATCGTGCCGATAGAAACATTCACATCGATGTTACCGCTTCCATCGAGCGGATCGAAAAGACAGACGTACTTGGAGTGGATACTTTTTTCGTCATCGAAGGCTACAAAGTCATCTAGCTCCTCACTGGCGATCCCCGCACAACTGATACCATGCTGCAGAACTTTGATGAACTGATCGTTGGCAAAGACATCTAGCTTTTTGACCTTCTCGCCCTGTACGTTCACGGTGCCGGCGTCTCCGAGAATATCGACGAGTCCGGCCTTATTCACCTCTACGTTCACACGCTTGGCAGCAAGCCCGATATTTCGTAGCAGATTAGAGAGCTCTCCGGTGGCTTGCGGAAAATCGCGAAGCTGCTGAATGGTAAATTCATCGAGTGTTTGAACCTTTCGGTTTATAGACATAAGATATTATTTAGCGTCGATGGTTAAGGTTTGAAGCATCTTCTTGGCAACAGGCTTTTTATTGAGCAGCGCCGGTGACCACGTGGGCATTGTCTCGAGACGCTCCAGCAATTGCTGATGCAGCGTCTCAGCGCCCGGCAACCCTCTTACCACATTGAAGTTAACGGGAACGCCGTCTTTATCGACCACGAATTCAACTTGCACAAAAGCCCTTTTTAAAGTATTGGGCAAATAACCGGAAACACTACTTCCCACCTGATCCATGAACGCGGTGAACGCCTCTGTACCGCCAGGATATCGAGGCCACTGGTCTACATACTCAGGAAGGGCCGCAAGCTGCCGCACTTTTCGAGGGGGCGCTATCTTAGAAGAGGCCATCGCCTTTTGATCGAGTGCAGGCAATACTGCCGGAGTACTGTTTTTGGGTGCACTAGTCATCGTGGCACCGTTGATATGGTAGCGCCCGTCATCGGTTATCATCACGATAGGCAATCGCCGATTTTTCTCAAAATACGTGTACGCATCCTTTAACTGGTTGGTAAAATCCTTTAACACCGGGTCGTCCTTCGTAAGATCATCGAGATAAGCAGCACTCTTGGGCACATCGTAGCGGCAAGGAAAAATATGAACCGGAATATAATGCTGCCCCTGCTCACGGGCGTAAGCGGCCAGCACATACAGCTCGTCGATCTGCTGATCGGTAATGGGTATACAACCGACCGTAACACAACTGCCGTGTATATAGATCTCCCCTCCCGGTTTTATTGAATCGCTCAAGACCTTGTCGCTTGCGTTGGGATAGTTGAGTCCTAGTGATAAATAATAATTGCTGGTGGGATTGAACTCATTGATGTAATAAAATCCTTCGGGCACCTGAAAATCGCCCTGCATACGTTTAGGCCCCAACGAACCGGCCAGTGCACAAACGGGATAGGACTTGAACAAGCGAAAGGAATCGGCAGGACGCTGTTTGACCCATACTTCGAGCTGGCTATCGTACTTGAACGAGCGGATGTATATGTAATTGGCCGGCCAAGTCAGTTTCTTGGCAGCGAATTGCCTTTTGAGTGTATCGACTTTTCGGGCCATCGCTTCTTGCGGACGCGAAAAACTTCGTTGATAGTCGATGAAAGAGTAGTAAGTAGAGCCGCCCCTTGAAATACCATATCCGGTTTGCGCCACTGCTGAGAGAGGAATAGACAGCAAAAAACTCATCCGAAAAATAAACCCTAATTGGCTAAAGAAGATTTCGGAGAGAAATTTGATCATAAACGATTTTAAGTTAAACAATATTGAAGGTAAGCACTCGCTCAGATATTTCCCCGGGCCTCTTGCTCGCGCTCGATCGCCTCGAACAATGCCTTGAAATTACCTTTTCCGAAACTCTTGGCCCCTTTTCGCTGAATGATCTCGAAAAACAAAGTAGGCCTATCCTCTACGGGCTTTGAAAAGAGTTGCAAGAGATAGCCCTCGTTGTCTCGATCGACCAAAATTCCCAATTCCTTAAGAGGCTCGAGATCTTCATCGATACTTCCTACTCGGTCGAGCAGATCGTCATAATAGGTAGTGGGCACTTTCAGGAACTCCACACCTCTGCTCATCAGTGAGCGGACCGTTTTGACAATGTCGTTGGTGGCCATCGCCACGTGCTGACAACCCTCTCCGTTGTAAAAATCGAGAAACTCCTCTACTTGGCTCTTTCGCTTTCCCTCAGCAGGCTCATTGATCGGAAATTTTACAAAACCATTGCCACTACTCATCACTTTACTCATTAGTGCCGAGTACTCGGTAGAGATATCTTCATCATCAAAAGAAAGAATATTCTTGAACCCCATCACCTCTTCGTAGAACTTGACCCAAGGATTCATCTGGTTCCATCCCACATTGCCCACACAATGATCTACATACAGCAACCCACAATCAGAGGGAGCAAATTCGGGGTTTGACCACGCACGATAACCGGGCATAAAGACACCAGCGTAATTTTTTCGCTCGATAAAAAGGTGAACCGTATCGCCATAGGTATGTATTCCACTCATCACGAGTTCTCCCTGCTCATCTTGCATCCTTTTAGGTTCCATATAACTCTTCGCCCCGCGACGAGTGGTCTCGTTCCAGGCCTGGGTAGCATCGGCCACACGAAGTGAAAGAGCCTTAACACCATCACCGTGGCGGTGAACATGATCGGCTATAGGATGATCGCTTCGCAAGGCCGTGGTCAGAACAAACGTGAGTTTATGTTGCCGAACGGCATAACTGGCACGATCCTTGACGCCTGTTTCGGGGCCGGCATAGGCCAAGGCCTGAAAGCCAAACGCACTCATGTAATAATGAGCCGCCTGTTTGGCGTTGCCTACATAGAACTCGACATAGTCGGTTCCTTCTAGAGGAAGAAAATCTTTTGCAGCGGCTGATTGTTCAGCGGTTTGCGCAGCGATGGCAGTAGCATTCATAGTGCAAAAGTAAAGAAAATTGGCGCGTCTCTTTATGGGGGTTGCCGGCTTTGCCGCTATCTTTGCGCCATGCTGAAAGTGGGTATCTTAGGAGGAGGCCAGCTAGGCCGAATGCTACTGCAGGCCGCAGCGAACTACCCTGTCGAGACCTATGTACTAGAAAGTGACCCCGACTGCCCTGCCGCCCATCTCTGTCATCACTTTACAAAAGGAGATATCCGCAATTTTGACGATGTGTACGCCTTTGGCAAAACTGTCGATAAGCTGACCATCGAAATAGAACAGGTCAACATCGACGCCCTGGAAAAACTGGCGGCAGAGGGCGTAACGATCGTGCCGGAGCCTCGGGTGCTTCGCATGATCAAAAACAAGGTCCTTCAAAAGAAATTTTATCAAGACCACCAGATCCCCTCACCTGATTTTATAGTCACTCAATCACTTTCGGAGTTAAAAACGCACCTTTCTTTTTTACCTGCCGTTCACAAGATCGGTGAAGGCGGCTATGACGGAAAAGGAGTACAAGTTATTGCCGATACGACCCAAATTGATAAGGGTTTTGATGCGCCTTCGGTCTTGGAGAAAATGGTCGACATAAAAAAAGAGCTGGCCGTAATGGTGGCCATCAACCCTAAAAATGAAACGGCGGTGTACCCGCTGGTAGAAATGTGCTTTGATCCCGCTTTGAATTTGCTCGATTACCAATTGTGTCCGGCACAAGTAACTGATACCATAACCCAACGAGCTACGGAGATCGCCTTGCAAGTCGTAAAGGGAATGGGCTCTGCCGGTCTATTTGCGGTAGAGATGTTCTTGGACCATGAAGAAAGACTTTTCGTGAATGAAACGGCGCCCCGGGTACACAATAGTGGTCATCACAGCATCGAGGCCATACACTCTTCACAGTTCGATATGCTATGGCGGATCTTACTGGAGCTTCCATTGGGCTCTACTCAATTGATCAGCCCCTCCATCATGATCAACCTAGTGGGAACGGGCGCGACCGGACCTGCTACCTACATGGGCATCGATCATGTAACCGCTCTTCCCGGTCTCTATATGCATTGCTACGGAAAAAAGAGCAGCAAGCCCGGACGCAAAATGGGCCACATGACCTTACTGGGCGATGATATTGCGCAATTGCAGCAGCAAGCCCACGAGTTAAAAAAGATCCTGTCCGTAAGCGGTGGTAGCGAAAGATAATCAAGTTTTTATCGTCAAAATATTGCGTGTCGTTTGGCACAACAGCGCTATCTTTATTTTAGCCAATTTGCCATCATGAGAAATCTTTTTTTACAATGGGTATTGCCCATGATCCTTTTGACCATTACAGGCTGTGGAGAGGAATCAAAAAAAACACCTGCCCCAATGGGTGGTGGCGAAAAAAATAAACCACTTAAGGTCGATCTTTTTATAGTACAGCCCGCCCCCTTTGCCGAAACCATCGAAGTGCCCGGCACCATTGTGGCAAGCGAATCGGTAGAGATCCATCCCGAAGTGGCAGGACGTATCGTACAACTTCCCATTGAGGAGGGAAAATATGTTGAGAAAGGAAGCCTGCTGGCCAAATTAAATGATGCGGACCTGGTCGCTCAACTGAACAAACTCGAGATACAATTACAGCTGGCACAGCAAACGGAGAAAAGACAATCACAACTTTTAAAGATCCAGGGCATCAGTCAGCAAGACTATGACATCAGCCTGTTGCAGGTCAATAGCCTGAAAGCCGATATTGGCATTATCAAGACCAGCATCGCCAAAACAGAGATCAGGGCTCCCTTTAGCGGCAAACTGGGTTTGCGCAATATCAGTAATGGCGCCTATGTGAGTCCTGCCTCGGTCATTGCCGTCATCAACCAGACCGAGCAGCTTAAACTCGATTTCTCGATCCCCGAAAAATACATTGGTAAGATTCGTAACGGACAAGAGGTGAGCTTTCGCTTCGAGGGAAGTAATGAGTCATTGACCGCCCGAATCGTGGCCACTGAATCGAGAGTTACTGAAAATAGCCGAAGCTTGCAAGTGCGCGCCCGGGTCGACTCTAAAAAATCGTTTTTACTGCCCGGAAGCTTTGCCAAGGTCACCATAGGCTTTGACCCCGATCCCAATGCTCTGTTGATTCCCACGCAGGCGATCTTGCCGCAAGCCAGGGGTAAAAAAGTTATACTCTACAAAGGAGGTATCGCCGTGTTTACCGAAGTAAAGACAGGCTCAAGAACATCCGATCGGGTGCAGATCATAGAGGGACTCGCCCCTGGCGATAGTGTTGTGACCACCGGCTTGCTCAGCGTGCGGCCCGATGCCTCCATCACCACCGGAAAAATATTGAATCCCAAACCATGAACATCGCAGAACTAAGTCTTCGCAGGCCCATTCTGGCAGTGGTCATGAACTTGATCATCGTGCTTTTTGGTGTGATCGGATTCAGATTCTTAGGGGTAAGAGACTATCCGGCCATCGACCCGCCCAATATCAGCGTCAGAACCTCCTACGCCGGTGCCAATCCAGACATCATAGAGACCCAAATTACAGAGCCCCTCGAAAAATCGATCAATGGTATCGCGGGTATCAAGAACATCACTTCTTCGAGCAGCAACGGCACCAGTAACATCAACGTGGAATTCGAACTAGGCGTTGATCTGGAGGCCGCCGCCAATGATGTGCGCGATAAAGTATCGCAGACCGTTCGATCACTACCCTCCGACCTAGATGCTCCACCAGTGGTATCGAAGGCCGATGCCAGTTCTGACCCTATCATTTCGATGACGGTCCAGAGCCCTAATAGAGATCAACTGGCCATTACCGAATATGCTACCAACGTTTTAGTCGAACGACTACAGACGATACCGGGAGTAAGTGCGGTGCAGATCTGGGGAGAGAAGCGCTATGCCATGCGCATCTGGCTTGAACCTTCTCGACTTAATGCCCTTGGCGTGACCATCGGGGATGTACAGGCAGCCCTTACCCGAGAGAACAGCGAACTACCTTCCGGAAAAATTGCCGGTTCTTCAATAGAGCTTTCGGTCAGAACATTCGGCCGCATGAACTCAGAAGAGGACTTCAATAACCTGATCATCAAAAATGTCAATGGAGCCGATGTAAAACTCAAAGACGTAGGTGAAGCGGTACTCGGTCCTGAGAACGAAGAGACGCTGATGAGAGGGAACGGTACCCCGATGATCGCTCTTGCCATCATCCCGCTTCCGGGATCCAACTATGTATCTATCTCCGAGGAGTTCTATAAGAGACTCGAGCAGATCAAAAAAGATGTACCCTCCGACATTTCTCTGAATGTAGGAATGGATCAAACACGCTTCATTAAAAAATCGATCCTCGAGGTTCGCGAAACGCTAATGATCGCCTTCTTGTTGGTGGTAATGATCATCTATGCCTTTTTCAGGGATTGGATCATAGCCTTGCGTCCACTGATCGATATTCCGGTATCGTTGATCGGCGCCTTCTTTATCATGTACCTGATGGGTTTCACCATCAACGTTCTTTCTCTGCTGGCCATTGTACTGGCCACGGGACTGGTCGTCGACGACGGTATCGTCGTAACGGAGAACATCTATAAACGGATCGAAAAAGGAATGAACAAGTGGCAAGCGGCCGTAGAAGGCTCGCGAGAGATCTACTTTGCCGTTATTGCAACATCGATCACACTGGCCATCGTTTTTTTGCCAATCATCTTTTTAGAAGGTTTTGTCGGTAGGCTCTTTCGCGAATTCGGTATTGTGGTATCGGGTGCCGTACTGATCTCCGCTTTCGTTTCGCTGACGCTGACCCCGGTTCTCAATGTAACACTTACCAAAAAGGACCCTACTAAGCATTCTTGGTTCTACCGGGTAACCGAACCTTTTTTTCGTTGGATGGAGACGACCTACCAGCGACAACTACAGGCTTTCATGAAGGTCCGTGTGATCGGACTGGTCATTATTGCACTTTGCCTGGTGTCTATCTACTTTGTTGGAAGCAACTTGCAATCGGAGATCGCTCCGATGGAGGACCGCAGTCAATTCAGGATTCAACTGACCGCCCCCGAGGGTACGTCTTTCGATGCGATGGACAATTATGTGAACAAGGTCACGCAACTGGTCCTGGACTCCGTACCCGAGCGTACGATGCTCTTTAGCATTACCTCTCCCGGATTTACCGGATCGGGCAATGCCAATACCGGTTTTGTAAGGGTCTCTCTTGCGGATCCATCTTTGCGACAACGGTCGCAAAGTGAGCTGGCCAAAATGATCAACCGAAATCTTCCCCGCTATAACGAAGGAAGAGGATTTGTAATAGAGGAGCAGACCATATCGGTCAATAGAAGAGGCGGACAACCCGTTTCTTTCGTAGTACAGCACAACAACTTTGACAAACTCACCAAGGCCTTGCCAAAAATGCTCGAAGAAGCCCGCAATAGCAAGATCTTACAGAACCCCGATACTGACCTTAAGTTCAATCGCCCCGAGCTAAAAATAGAGATAGATCGTTTAAAGGCAGCGGCACTTGGGGTGAGTGTTACAGATGTATCGCAAGCCCTTCAGTTAGCGTTTAGCAATCGGCGTATGGGGTATTTCAACAAGGATGGAAAGCAATATAGCGTAATGGGGCAAGTAGCCCGTAGTGACCGAGACGATCCGGGAGACGTAAGACAACTATTTGTCCGCAACAACAAAGGAGAGCTCATCTCTCTCGACAACATGATCTCGATAGAGGAGACCAACAGCCCCCCTACCATCTATCATTTTAACCGATATAAGTCGGCTACCATCTCCGCAGGCTTGCAACCGGGTTATACCATTGGAGACGGTATAAAAGAGATGGAACGGATCGCAGCCAGCGCGTTGGATGACACGTTCACTACCTCACTGAGTGGGTCCTCAAGAGATTTTAAAGAAAGTTCCAGCAATACCTCATTTGCTTTCTTATTGGCCCTGGTGCTGATCTTCTTGGTGCTGGCCGCTCAATTTGAGAGCTTCGTGGATCCGCTTATCATCATGTTCACCGTGCCGCTTGCCATTGCCGGTGCTGTGCTTTCGCTTTGGGCCTTTGGACATACCCTGAATATCTTTTCACAGATCGGTATGATCATGCTGATCGGCCTGGTGACCAAAAACGGAATCCTGATCGTAGAGTTCGCCAATCAGATGAGAGAGAAAGGGCTGAATCGCACAGAAGCGGTGGTAACCGCAGCCACGCAACGTCTTCGCCCTATTTTGATGACGAGTCTTGCTATGGCCCTGGGCGCATTGCCATTGGCCCTTTCACTGGGGGCAGCGGCCACCAGTCGTATTCCCCTTGGAGTGGTCATTGTAGGAGGCATTTGCTTTTCACTATTGCTCACCTTGTTTGTGATCCCTGCCATGTATTCGTATCTGTCCAAAACAAGAAAGAAAAAAGAAATAGATCAGTTCATCGGCGCCTAACACAGTTACATGAAAAGATTTTTGATCTACCTGTCCATCTTCTTCAATTCGCTACCCAATGCGGCTGGCCAATCCTTGCTTACAGTAGAAGAGGCCATAGCGACAGCGCTCGAAAATAATTTCGAGATCAGATTGGCAAGAAATGACTCTGCCGCCGCTGCACTCGATTACCAGTATAGAAACGCTGCCCTGCTCCCCCGTCTTACCCTCAACTCGGGGCTTACGCTCAATAACAATGACCAATACCAGAAATTCACCGACGGGGCGATCCGTCAGCGAAAAGGCATTCGCTCAGAAAACCTGAATGCGAACGTGGCCCTCAATTGGACACTCTTTAATGGAGGAAGACTCTATGCAACGCGCGATCGCCTGACAACGCTACAAGAAGTTGGTGCCCTGAACGTCAAGAATAATATCATCAATACGGTCAGTCAGGTCATTACCGGCTACTATGCCATCGTGCAGCAAAAGCAACAACTTCGCGCCATCGAAGAACAGCTCGCCATCAATAACGAGCGGGTCAAACTGGCCGAGTATAAACTTGGTATTGGGGCAGGCACCAAACCTGACGTACTACAAAGCAAGGTCGATCTAAATGCCCAAAAAGCAGCCCAGCTACAACAACAGAATTCCATTGCCTTACTAAAGGAGCAACTCAACACGTTGATGGGCGTAGCTTCCGGACGTCTTTACGATGTATCGGATTCGATCCCCTTTGCTGAGCCGATCATGCTACAAGATGTACAACGATCACTGGGTACTGCCAACCCGGCGCTGCAGATGATCAGCAAACAAGTAGACATTGCAAAATATCAATTGCGCGAAGCAAAAGCGGATCAATGGCCTCAGCTGAATCTGACGACTAACTATAATTTTAACCGGCTAGATAATATTGCCGTGGTCAATCCCTTTCAACCTTTGTTTAGCCGAAATAGCGGACTCAATTTGGGAATCAGCACCTCTGTTCCATTGTTCAATCAATTTACGGCCAAACGCAATATACAGGCCGCCCGCATTACCGTACAAAGCCGTGAACTGGTACTCGATCAGCAGCGCGCTCAACTCAACCTGCAACTAGTGCAAGCCTATAACGAATACGAGGCGCAGCAAAAGGCGCTGGCACTCGAAGAAGAGAACATTGTACTGGCAAAGGAGAATGTGGCCATTGTACTCGAAGTATACCGACTCAATGCCACTACACTGATACAATTAAAAGAGGCACAAAAGAGTCTGCAAGATGCCTATACCAGACTTATACAAGCCCGCTTTTTGACCAAAAGAGCCGAGACAGAACTTTTGCGGATAAAAGGGGCGCTGTTGCGTTAAAAAAGCCGTTTGCGGATTTTATCGTTTCTTTGCCTTCAAAATAAGCCTATGGAGCCGCTGGTTGGAATCATTATGGGAAGCGATAGCGATCTTCCTGTTATGCAAGCCGCAGCCGATGTGCTAAAAGAGTTTGGTATTGCCCACGAAGTGACCGTCGTCTCGGCGCATCGCACCCCCCACCGTATGATCGAGTATGCGCAACAGGCCAAAGCCCGCGGG
>Ga0208598_1000018_pt1 | contig 75469 bp, 65 predicted proteins | sample LakMenEpi22Jun12_FD_150726 | JGI IMG/M metagenome (GOLD analysis project Ga0208598, IMG submission 150726) | Freshwater microbial communities from Lake Mendota, WI - 22JUN2012 deep hole epilimnion (SPAdes) | ecosystem: Environmental > Aquatic > Freshwater > Lake > Epilimnion/Euphotic zone ... | reverse complement strand
TACCTTTAGGATTTTGGATAATATTTTGTTTTTTATATCAGCAATTTGTTTAATTCTTGTGGGCATTTTTGAATGTATCTAATAATATCTCAGAAAAAAAATTGTTTTATTTGGCTTCGAATATAGCTGGGTTAGATGATAATAATGCCCAATATATTTCATCATATCTATTATCTAACTTGGGTTTTTCTTCTTCTTCTTTTATTTTTTCTTCTAAGAATTCTGCAAACAACCTATAATCTTATTTTTCTACTTTCTAATAATTTACTTAATTATTCTAATGTAACTAAATATTATATTGCGTTATAATCTTAATTATCTTAATATAATATATTATTAGATTAATGTCGGTTTCTACAACTAAATCACAATTGAATACACTATCTGAACAAAATGATATAAATGACCCTGTAGTTCAAGATGTTTTAAACGAATTTCGCGATGAACTCCAATCTTCTAAAAATATGGATGTAAATGCTAATTCTGTACATTCTATGCACATAAATCCAAATCAAATACCAATTGCTTCACATAATATCCCCATCCCATTAATAAATAACCCTAACTATTTTAGCCAAGGCGGCCATGTTGGACCAGCTGTACCTGTAGGACTTTCTGGACCTTCGGGACCTTCGGGAGGCTCTGGAATATATCAACCTTATATGCAGCAGCACCATAATAATTTACAAGCAAATAAAAACGATTATTCGGCTTATATAGACGTTGAATTAGTAAAAAAAAATGTAATAATCGTATTAATAGTATTTTTAATATATCATAGCGGAATAATTAATAATATATATGAGAAAATACCGAATTATCTCCAAGATAATCTAACTGTATTTGATGTATATATTAAAACAACAATTATATTTATAGTATTATATACTATATCTTATTTCGGTTATGTCTAAGATGTCTCATCTAAAACAGTCTCTAATAATTTAGTGAATATCTTATATCTTGAACTGATTTGGTCTGACTTATAGATGAAAAATATTTATATACATATAAGCAGATTACAATAAATGTTAAAAACATAGATATTATAGTAGTACCAAGTATTATACTATAGCTATCTGAGTCATATATTTCTTTATTGATTACAATAAATGCTACTATCATAGATGCATATATCAAAAATACAAATGAGTATATTGCTACAAATAAATATTCGTGTGTTAAATAACCCCATGATAACATACCGACCATTAATATACCAGCGATACTATAACCAATTAGAATAAACACATTTTTAACAATATTATTATTTTCAGATTGAGTAACAAAATTTTCCTTTAATTGCTTATTATTCATTTTTATATATCTAATCTAATAATAAATAAGATAATTTATTATTGTTATTGAAGATTAGCTTTCTTGTAAAATTCTTTTACATATGTATTTGTTTTGAACGAATCTTTAGTAACATCTATTATTTTTATAGAGCTCAATTTTTTAGCACGAGATAACGCAGTGTACGATTGTCCGCAAGTAAATATATTGGGTCCCATATCTATTTCTAATGCATCGATAGTCATCCCTTGACTTTTATGAATAGATAGAGCATAACATATTCTTACAGGCATATGATAAATAAATGATTTACTAATATTATTATATGTATCTGTATAATAATTAATTTTATGGATATTACCGTCAACATCACTAATAACAATAAAATCATCATCCAAATGTTTAATTATACCTCGAGTTCCGTTAACAAGTGATTTTTCTACACTTATGTTTCTAATAATAATTATTTGCGCATTTAAAGTGAGTTCTATAGAAAATGCATCCCTATCTTTCTCCATATCACTACTTGCCGAAGCAAAATACGTTTTTGACTTATTACCCATAGCTTTTACCTTTTTAATTTCAATACTATTTATTTTATCAACATCTATATTTACAGGATATAATCTCGTAGGAATAATTCCATTATCAAATTTTGTGTCTCGCAACTTATTTAATACAGTGATAATATTGTCGGTACACCTACCTTTCCGAATAATTCGCAATATATTCTGAAATAATAAATCATCGCTTTGGCGTATCAATTCTCTCAATAAAACCACTTTAATATTTATTTTATTCCATAAGTCTGATAGAAAACAAAATTGCCCTTTTACAGGAGCTAATTGGCAAAAATCTCCAATCAATATTAATTGAATATTCCCAAAATACCCATCATTTAATTTTATTAAAGACAGTAGTTCAGATATTTTTTCAAATAATTCTTTATCAAGCATAGAAATCTCGTCTATTATCAAAGTATCAATACACGATATATTATCGTACTTTTTCTTGTTTCTTAAAATATTACTATAAATTTCCTTAATACTCGCAGTACCATGACCGAGTCCTAAAAATGAATGCAACGTTTGACCCCCAATCATAACAGCTGCAGTCCCCGTTGTAGCTGTAACAGCAAATTTCTTATTATTTTCTTTCAAATATTTAATAATATATTTAATAGTATACGACTTCCCTGTTCCGGCAGAGCCTGTTAGTAAAATATTAGAACCTTCCATAACACACTCAATAGCATATTTTTGCTCCTTGTTTAAAAGTTCCATTAGTAATAATAAAATGTAATTCTAATCATTTTTTATATAATAATATATATATATAATATATAAGAGAATCCAAATAAAAAATGAGTAAAAATGGACCGAGAGTAATATATCCACCCAAAAAAAAAGAACCAAAAGTACTACCAATATCCAAATTCCTGCGATCTTCGAAACCTTCCACACCAAGACCCAATGTATTATATACTACCTCGTCGCCAAGACCCAATGTATTATATACTACCTCGTCGCCAAGACCCAATATATATACTACCTTGCACTTGTTGCCAATGAATAAAACTCCTGAACAAAAAACCTCCTCTCCTGTAATTACATCAAACTTGCAAAGAAAAGAACCGAGAGTAATATATCCACCCAAAAAAAAAAAACAACTAGAACTAATTCCAAGATCCGATATATTATATACTACCGTGCACTTGTCGCCAATGAATAAAACTCCTGAACAAAAAACCTCCCCTCCTGTAATTACATCAAAGTTAATTACACCAGAGTTAGAAAATGAAACAAATTATTTTAAATATCATTTTAATAACGGCGGAGGCAAAAACAAAAAACAAAAAACAAAAAACAAAAAACAAAAAACAAAAAACAATAAAAAATAAAAAATTGATATCTGTTATATAATAGATATCAATGCTAACTGTTCTAACTAAATTGCCGTATTTTGATGAATATATAAATAACAATTCTCCAAAATATCTAAACGATAATCACATGGATTATTCACGTGAAGAATATCAGATTAAGAATCCCGCTGAACCAATAATGGAAACTCATTAAATAGCCCAAAAATTACAATGGTATTTTACAACGACTCTAATAACTTTTTAATTCCCTTATTCTTTTATTGTTATTTTTGAAACACATAACTTTTACATATTCTATATAACAACCATATTATTATAACAGAAGAGTTAAAATATGTTACTACATCCTATAAACGTTAAAGCCTTATAGAGAAAAACAATTACACCAAGATAATTAATTGTTATAATAATCGCAAATATATTAAAAAAAATACTCATGTTCCAAAAGTACTTGCTACAAAACATGTTTCGAATAAAAAATGAAAGGTTCAAATAAATAATATGTAAAAAACAAGGGCTCTTTTGTATCCGTCGTTGAATATAAAAAAAATAAATGCAAATAATATTTACATCGACTCTAATAACTTTTTAATACCCTTATTTTTTTTGTTATAACATGATATAAACATATTATTCTTGTTTTGAATCCGTTTTATAACATCATTATGGTATATTTCTTCGTGCGTTGGAGAAAAGTTATAATACCATTTTTTTAGAATTTCGATATCAATAATTTTTCGCGGATTGCAATTATACTCTTTATACATATATAATATAGCTCTTGAAATAAATCCCCGCGATTCTTTGTTTGGTACGAAAATTTTTTCATTGTGGTTAACATAGTTTTTATATTCTAATTCTACCCAGTTTTTATCATATTTATAATATTCTTCTTGAAATCTATAATTCGACCTATTTACATTAAGAGTATTGATTGTCTTTATAATATTGTGCATATCATTGGACTCTTTGTTATTTAAAAGGGATTGTGGGTATATATGCTCTGCTGATAAAAATTTATTTTTTATTTCAGCGTAATTAAAATATTTATTTGTATAAATTATAGGCATCTTACTATCGCGCAATATGGTATTTTTTATAATATTATGCTGCATTTTCAGACCCATATTATAATAGCTTTTTGCAGCCCCTAATTCAAACAAGAGTATTAATATAAATTTATATTGACTCATTTACTTATTATATTTATTATATTCAAGTTTTTTATTGCGAGCCTATCATTTTTTTAGCAATATTGTTATAGAGTAAATAAAAAAACATATAAATGTTATGATGTATATTACAATTTATATCAGGTTTAAAAATATTAAGAAGATTCTTAGATTCGAAATCTCCATGTATCCAATAATGTATCATAAAAGGATCTCTTGCATATTTTCCTTCTTTAACAGATTTCCAATCAGATTCACACGTTGATATATTTTCTAATTTCAAATCATTAATTGGATATATTAACTCCCTATCATATATAATGCAGATATCATCTTTCAAATCACTCGAATAATTATTTATTTTATCCATTATATAGGAGCCGCCAAAAATATCGAATTTATTAAATACACCATAACCTCGCATATCTATATGTTCTGGTATTGATAATAATAATTTATGCATAAATCTATTATGTTTATTTGAAGCAAAAAAGGCATTGCAAATATATCTGTCTGTATTATATATTAGTTTAGTCTGTGCAGATGGCTCATAGCTTATATAAAATTTATCTTCGGACATATTAATCAACTTATCAATATCCTTTAATATTAAAATATCTAAATCAATATAGATACCTCCGCAATGATATAGAATTAGTATTCTTGCAATATCTCCGCGCTGCACACCAGTTTTCGCAGAATTATAAATTTTATAAAAATTAGGATAGTGTTTATTTATTAGCTTCAAAATCATTTCATCTGTCCACAAAATAAAATCATAGCCCTTATCTTTTAATAGATTTATATTTTCATCACATATATATTTAAGTATATTGGGCAACGGATTATTACTCCATGTTTGATGAATGACTTTGGGGATCATAGTTAATATATAGGTATTATATTAAATAATATCTTTATATACCTTATAATTAAGTTAAAGCCATAAGTGTTTTATCCAAGAGATAATCGAATACGACTATCATATTAATTAATTTAACATTACAAAATTCGAATGTAGGGACATATATTGATGTAATATTAAAATTGCCAAAAATATTTAGAGCCCACATAAATTTAAAAAATATAGTATACAAAAACATACTTATAGTATCATCGTGTGATCTATAGTGTATTAGAGTATCTCTATAAAAATATACTGGTAATATATGAAATATTGCATTACATATCATGTACTCGCATCGCAACAACGTAGATGCCGAGATGTTTTTATTTTTAATGAATTTATTTAAAACAAATGGTTCGCCATCGATAGTTTCAAATAATACTCTGGGGTCATATATTAAAAAACTATGGAATAATAGCATGATATTAAAAGAATTATTCGCAATGAACTTAGATATCAATAAGTTATTGATTCTAAATACATTAATTAATATATGATTTATAAATATTATATATATATTCCAATTTGTATATTGATTTATTTTTCTACGGATCACATTTATTTTAATAGAACTATTGTATTTACTGCTTATCATCATGGAAATAAATATTATATATAGAAATAAATCAAATTGATTATTATTTTTATTATATAGCACTAAATCCTTCATCGTTACAATTTTACAATTAATATATATATAAAATATTATCTTATATATTATATATTATCTAATCTAACGGTGAAGAAGTAATAGACATCCCGCAATATTCTACGTTTTTAATATTAAAATCCTGTTTGATATATAAACCTATATTTATAGATTCTTCTAATATCCATCTAAAATTATCCCAAAATTCCTCAGTATGCCCAATACTCTCTGTAGCTAAATGTGCGAACTCGTGTAATACAACGAAAAACAATGTATTTATATCAACTAATTCGTCATTATTACGCAAACACAAAATAATTTGCTCTCCCTTATTTACAGAATAGCTCGTATAGCCCGGAGTAGTAACTCCCTCTTTTAATCTATCTGGTCTAAAGTTCTTCTTCAATAGCATAACGCGTTTATCGTCCTTTCCATATGATTTTTCTAAATGTTCCATCAATACGAGCAGCCTTTCTCTTACTGTTGCTATTAAGTTCGCGGCTTCAAGCGAATCATCTTTTATTTGTACAGTATATTCATTATTATCTATGTTACTCTTTACCTTTATCAAACCATATTCAGAATAATAATTATAAATATAATAGGCGGCTATTAAAGTCACTATTATAATTATAAACCCCTCTGTATTAATTTCCATACTTCTATTACTTATAATAAATTAAAAATTGATTTGTTATTATTTAAATAATTAATCGATATAATCTATTATAATGGAATTTCCGAGAAAAAGTTATGAACCCTTAGACAAAAAGCCTATAGAATTTCAGATAACAGATATCTATGTTCCCGAAGGAGACAGAATCAAGGAAAAAGATTTCGACGAACTATATTCTATGGTATTGTTCGGAGTTTGTGATAATGGTGCTACAATTTCAACAAAGGTCAATTGTTTTAAACCCTTCTTCTATATTAAACCACCAGAAGAATGGGAAAATTACAAAGATACTCTGTTTGAAGCTAAAGTATCGGAGCTAAAAAATATTATTTTAAATGATAAATATACGGCATCATTTAACGGTAATAAGTATGATAAGAAAATTATACCAAATAATATGCTATCGCATTTTTCAAAAATGGAAATAGTAGAAAAGAAGGATTTCTGGGGTTTTACAAATAACAAACTATTCCGGTTTATTAAAGTATCTGTGAAATCTCTTAAATTATTTAATAATCTAAAATACTATTTTAAAACTCTTGAAAAGCAGGGTTTCAAAGCATATGAAAGTAATATAGACCCTTTTCTTAAATATATTCATATTCAAAATATTAAGCCTTGTGGATGGGTCAGAATTAATAAATATGATATCGTCGACGACATAAGTAGATGCGATTATAATATCAGTGTAGATGGTAAGAATATTATACCTGTAGAAAGTAATAAGATTGCACCCATTCTTATTACGTCTTTTGATATTGAATGTACCAGCAGTCACGGAGATTTTCCTGTAGCAAAGAAGAATTATAGCAAGGTCGCCCAAGATTTAGCATTGGTTGCAAAAGCCGGCTATGAATATACAGGCGAATTCATTACATATTGGATAAAATCCATATATATCCAAGATGTTATAATAGATGAAAAAACGAATTTAAAAATTAACCGCGTATATGCTAAAAATAAAATTAGCAAGGATTACATTGATAGAATACCATCTCTGCTAAAAGATAAAATGTCAGATATAATAGCTATTTTAGATAAAATCTCGGCATCTATCAAATCAGACAGTGCTAGTGACGAAGAACGTGTTGATAATGATAACGACGATGATATAAATGATACAAATATGACTATTGCACAACTAAATGAAGAAGAGGCAAAATTGGCTAAAATATTAGATAGATTGTTAGTACCTCTCGAAGGCGATAAGATTATTCAAATAGGTACGACAGTTCATTTATACGGTTCTGATAAAATAGTATATAAAAATATTATAACACTCGATACGTGTGATTTAATTAATGATTGTGTAGTAGAATCTTGCAGAACTGAGAAGGAACTGCTTATTAACTGGAAAAAATTAATGAACGAACTGAATTCTGATATTGTTACTGGGTATAATATATTTGGTTTTGATATGCCATATATATGGGATAGGGCCACCGAATTGGGTATTATAGAAGATTACGAGATTGGCTGGGGTAGATTGTTTGGTCGCAAGTCTGCTTTAGTAGAACAGAAACTGTCTTCGTCGGCTCTTGGTGATAATATATTAAAATATATTGATATGGATGGAGTAGTCCTAATAGATTTGTTGAAGGTTATGCAACGCGAACAGAAGCTCGATAGCTATAAGTTGGATAATGTAGCTTCGATATTTTTAGGAGATAATAAGAATGATTTGAAACCTCAAGAAATTTTCGATAAATTCAAGGGAGATTCTAAAGATCGTTGTGAAATTGCGGAGTATTGTATTCAAGATTGTTGTCTTGTAAATCGCTTAATTCACAAATTAAAAATTATTGAGAATAATATTGGTATGGGAAATGTGTGCTTAGTTCCTCTCAATTATTTATTCAGAAGAGGACAGGGTATTAAGATATTCTCTCTTATAGCAAAACAATGCATGGAAAAAAATTCACTAATTCCCACGATAAAATCATTCGTTGATAATGTTATTGATATAGATGATGGTTACGAAGGAGCTGTGGTATTAGAACCCAACGAAGGAATCTATTTAAACGATCCTATAGTTGTATTTGATTACGGATCTCTATATCCTTCTTCGATGATTTCTAGAAATTTATCTCATGATTGCTTCTTGATGAATGAAAAATACAGGGTAGAAGATCCTAATATTGAGTATAAAAACATCTATTATGATATATACGAAGGCAAGGGAGATAAGAAGAAGAAAGTTGGTGAAAAAGAGTGTACGTTTATTCAGTATAAAGATGGTAAGAAAGGGATCATTGCGGATATTTTAGATATGCTTCTCGTTGAGAGAAAGAATACGAGAAAAAAGATAGAGTACAAAACAGTTAAGACGCAAAACGACACATATATTGGATTATGCACATATAATGGAGATTCATTAAATATATTGAATATTGATACAGGAGAAAATCACAATATTGATAAAAGTATAGTTATATCTATTGATGATACATATAATAGCTTTGAAAAGGACGTTTTAGATTCGAGACAGATTGCTTATAAAATTACTGCGAATTCATTATATGGACAGATTGGCGCGAGAACATCCTCTATATATCTTAAAGAGATTGCTGCTTGTACAACTGCGACTGGGAGAGATATGATTATGTTAGCAAAAAAATTCGTAGAAGATAATTATGGAGCTGAAGTAATATACGGAGATACTGATTCAATATTCTGCAAGTTCCCTTTGAAAGACGATGATGGGAATACTATACTGGGAAAGAACGCTCTACCATATGCTATAAAAATTGGACAGAAAGTAGAAAAAGAAATTGCAAAAATAATGCCCAAGCCTCAGAAATTAAATTATGAAAAATCGCTATTTCCATTCATTTTACTGAGTAAAAAAAGGTATGTCGGTAATCTTTATGAAACTGATATAAATAGCTTTAAACAAAAATCAATGGGTATCGTATTAAAGAGGAGAGATAATGCACATATTGTTAAAAAAATATACGGAGGTCTAATAGATATCATATTGCAAAAACAAGATTTGAGAGCATCCGTTGAATTTCTAAATGAAGAATTAAAGGATTTAGTAGATGGCAAGACTTGTATTAATGAACTTATTATAACAAAAAGTATAAAGGCTTCTTACAAGGACCCGTCAAAAATAGCTCACAAGGTTTTGGCGGATAGAATAGGAGCACGAGACCCTGGAAATCGCCCATGTGTTAACGAGAGAATTCCATTTGTATATATTAAAACGAATAATCCAAACTCATTGCAAGGAGACCGTATAGAGAATCCTGAATATATTAAAGATAATGGGTTGATCCCCGACTATCTTCATTATATTACCAATCAAATCATGAAACCTATTGTACAGTTATATGCTCTTTGCATAGATCAATTGCCTGGTTACAATAAAGATGATGAGTATTGGGAAAAAATAGAAAATGAGTTGAGAGAAAAACCCATGTATCAGGATGATATAAGAAGAAAAAATAGGATCCAGAATTTAAAATTATCTACAGTGAAGGAACTTCTCTTTGATAAATATATCAATATGTTATCTGAACCAAAAATTAAAAAACTATCAAAGTCTAAAGTTAAAATAGTAAAGCTTGGTACTATATCAGAGAATATTGATCATAACGTTAAAGTAATTGATGGAGAAGTAATAACGACCGATAAAGAAAAAATGAAGAAGGCCGATAAAAATATAGAGGTCGGTGTTTACAAAGCAGATGTTAAAGTTGTAAAAAATATTAAGACAAGTATAATTTCATCGAACGCATATATCAGCGATGGAACAAATAAGATCTGGAAATATAGCAATAATAATTGTATAGATAAAAACAAGGAGTTTCTCAATATTATAAGCAAGATTATTAACTTTAATAAAGAGATCAAATATATCATAACGGTTAATAATAAAAAATTTGTAACAGATTACAATAATATTCTGGGATATTATAAGGAAAAAGAAGATAGTGTGGAGACTAATATATTAGAAAATATATTTGCAAGTCAAAACATTGGAGATATTAATATTATAAATAATATTAGAGTATTCAGAGATATCATAGGAGATTACAAGCAATTTACATTATTGGCTAAATAGGTATTTAATTACCGTCCCTGCTTTCTCTTTACCAACTCCATCAATTTTGCAAAGCTCTTTTATTTTATCCTCGCAATCATTAAGTTTAGTAATTAATTCTATCATATTGGGATAGATCTTTGCTATATTTTTTGCAATAATATTAGATATGTACGGTATCTGCGATAATTGCATAATATAACAAGTGTCCATATCAATATTATCTATTTTTTTTTTTTTCAACTTTATAAAGTCCGTATATACTGGCTGGGTAGATAATAATTGAGAGGTATTATGTGTATCTTGGGATATCTCCGATATCATAGCAAAATTTTTAGGATGTTCTATCATTTTAATAGCAATAGATAGAAGTAGAGTAACAGTTTCTTCGATATTTTTAGTGAATAATATTCTAATATTGTCGCGAAATAGAGTATTTATATATGCGCCTTGTACCATTGATTTATTTTTTGAATATATTTTAGATGATAATATATCATCCTCTTCAATTATATACGATAGATATTTTTGATTATATGTAGACAACATTCTGGCTTTCTGTTCCCTATATCTACCATCGTGTATTGAAGAAATTAAATCCTTAGCAGTTTTTCTCTCAAAAATATATATGTTATTATTGTATTTTATATGAATATCTCCTATACAAATAGATTCTCTTATGATCTCTATTTTTTCCTTATAGATATCTAAATCTCTACATGTGATATCTTCATATACTGAGTTTTCGCGCGAGTCAATAATAAAAATTAATTTATTTTCCATAATAATACGACTAACACAATATATATATATATATTGATATGATATGAAATGTTTATATCCATTTGATATGAAATATAACTCTATTTCTTGCTTATACTTTTGATCGTTTTATTAATAAATTTTTCAACTATAGTATTCAGAATAAGCTTAGCATCATCTCCTACAATTTCTCTGTTAATTTTATCAGTTAAATATTTACTCTCTCTTATAATATTTATTTTTTTATTAAATAGCTGTCTATCCTTATTAGCCTTGATGTAATTACTGAGAGTTGCAATTGCATTTTTTTTAGTCATATCTATTATTTCAAAATAGTTATTATGTATTAAATTATAAATGAGCATTTTGGTATTAATATTGTCTATGATCTTATAATTTTTCTTATAATTAATTAGAGCATTATCATATCCATAATCATATAATATATAATTAATCTCTAAAGTAGTCATTGCATTTATTCTATCATTTACATAGATAGATAGTATATTTTTAAGTTTATAGTAATCGCTATTAGAACTCTTGTCTTTCATATGCTTAATTATATTATCTGCGATATGGCATAATCTTCTATGATTACCACTGTTGATATTTAGCACATTTGCAGTGATTGTCTTTATCGAAAACATTATTGTATAATAATACATCTATCTAATCAATTTTTACTTATACGCAATTATCCTCATCGGTAGTAAATGTACTAACATATGTATTAAAGGGTCCTTTGTCGCAATGACCCAATAATTGAGGATTTTGTTTGCATTTATTATTTACCTTTTTAGTAGTCTTTGCCTTTGATTGAAAGTTAAATAGTTCATAAGAATTTAGTTGATTTTTAAATGTATCACTTATCCCATATTGATATAGCCATTCGCCCCCTTGATATTCGGGTTTCTTATAAATACAGCTTTTTTTCCCAATAGACATACCAGTTAAAAGATCGTTTTCCATGTTTTTTATATCGCATATATTATCAAAATAATTATTGTATCTCTCGCACAATTCATAATCTATAGCCTTTTCAGATATCATCTGTTGCTTGATAGTATAATCCTTAGATAATAAACTCATATTTGCACATGATATTTTCGAACTCAATGCCGAAGGATTGTACTCTTTATCGTATTCTAATTCATTATAATTATTCATAATTCTATCTATATTATAATATATATTTAAAATCTATATTACTATTAGATGGTGAGAAGAGTAATAACCGCTGTAGAGAATTTCAAAGAATATTATAAAGCAAACAAAAAGGTAAAACCTTTTGATTATAGAACATTGAATAGGATAAATGAATATACATTACAATATGCAATGGGATATATATTCGAATATAAAAATAAATTTATAGTTACACATAAGGGAGGTGGTTGGTTCAACAAGAAAAGCGAAGTAGACCCTTTGATTTCCAAGATATTAGAGTTGCTCAATACTATATTTAATTTCGAAAAAGCTATAGATAAAAATATCAGACTTAGTAATAAAAAAAAGAAAGAGATACTCGATATATTTCGTAATAGAAAGACTTTATTAAGAAATCATAAAGATTTAGATATATTCAATAAGGAAAAAAATCATATTCTAGAAAATGATATATCAAGAATTGATCGTGATATTGAGGTTCTACGAAATAATATATTGATACTTATTAAATACCATATCACAGTTCTAATTACATTGAATGATACAATAAAAAAGAAAAGACATGGCATGAACTATACCGAAATGTATTATGAAGATTTAATCAATTTATTAAATGTCTTAAATAATTTTGAGAGTAATGGTGGAAATATATTATACGATTTAGAATTAAGATATTTGCGAGCTTTTATGTTCAAAAAATATGCTAATTCTACTGTAAAAATAGATATTCCGCGAGCACCAACATATAGATTGACCACCTATAAAAATACAGGAGGAAGAAAAGTAAACTAATATAAAATATAAAATAATCGCGCGTATATTTAGAAGATTTACATGATTATAAATTTAAATGAAGATAATAATATAAAAAAAGTCGAAGATATAATTAAAAAACATGATAATGTAATTATATTATATTTTTCAGATTTGTGTTATCATTGTAACGTTCTGAAACCAACGTGGTTTAAATTATGCACGCATTTTAAAAATACTAACGACGTGGTTATTATAAATGCGGAATTTAATAATATAAAACAATTAAAAGAAAAATATAAGGAAGGAGTGTCTGGATTTCCTACGATATTAAAGTATTCTAATGGAGAAAAAAAGAGTGAATATGTAGGAGAAAGAGATTTGCGCAATTTAAAAAAATTTGTAAAAAAATAATTTAAGGATAATTAAAGTCTAATATATATAATGGAAAATAATTTAAATATTGTTGACGATATTATAAATAATAAGAACACGGAACCTTCTGAGGAAGAATTGGAAACCTTTAAAAATTTAGTAAATGATTGGTTTAAATATGATGATCAAATAAGAAAACTTAGTATAGCTATGAAAGAACGCAAGAATTATCAAGGAGTTTTAAATAAAAAGATTGAGCAATTTATGTTTAATTATAAATATAATGATCTAAATACACAACATGGAAGAATTAAAACAAATGTTAAAGAATGTAAAGTTCCCATTAAAATGAATGATATTAAAAATATGATTATAAAATATAATGATTTGTCTGGAGAAGAATTATTAAAAAAAATTTTTGAAGATGATAGAGAGACTGTGATGAAAAAACATATCAAAAGAATTATCCCTAAAGTATCATTGACTCTCTAATTAAATAATTACATGAAGCATTTGCATTTATTATGAACAGTACCATATTCACAAGATGTTGAATAATACACATTTTTAATGTTGTATTTTGTGATAGTGCTCTCGCAATCTAAACAAGGGCGTGAATATTTTAGAGGATTGTCCAGACTGTTGGGGCCTATTCTTACCACATAGATATCGCATTCATTTAGAATTCCCTTGTATTTCTTGTTTATTTTTGATATCGCTGCTATTTCTGCGTGCATACTATTTCCCTTTATATAAAAATTATATCCAGATGATATTACAATATCTTTATGTACTATTATAGCACCATGTTTATGAGTGTAAACAGGAGATTTAGTAGCAATTTTTGCTGCGATGTCCAAATAATGTCTTTGTTTTTCATTAGATATTTTAATTACATTATCGTCCCCCTTCTTGTACTTGGGAATTCTCTTATTACTAATATTATCAATATTTCCTAAGGTTATATTGAGAGAGCTCTTTGCATTTCTATCGTCGGGCATTTTACAAATTGTTTAATAGTATAGTAATATAGTATATTATATCTGTTATATCTGTTAAATTGATATTACTATATATTATAGTAATATCAATTTTTATTATATTTGTTATGCTATATGATGTAATGATAATCGCGTATTTCATATTTTATATAGTGTTCTCAGTATTCATTTCATGTTCGTAACATAGATTGTGAACATTCAATGGATAAATTCGACCGACACGCTGAGCTCTACCAATAGCCTGTTGTTTATCTGCATCCATAGAATGCAATATAATTACGTCGGTTGCTATACTAATATCAATTCCGGATCCTGCATATTGTGTTGTTAGTAAAATAACGCTGGTATTACCATATTTAAAATTATTTAGAATATTCATCATTTGATTTGTATTTCCTTTAAGACAAGCATGGTTTATATTATTTGTCGTTAGAATCTCAGTTATCTTAGAAAATGCCGCATCTACACGACTAAATACAATAAATTTTCCAGATTTATTATTTAGAATCAATTCTATCAAAGTATCTTCTTTGCTAAGAACCCCTTTACCAATAACATCCCTATTAATTATTTTTGTTTCTTCTTTCTTGATGGGCACTATAGCAGTTAGATTCTCTGTACTTTTAATCTCTGTGCGGCAATTGGGGCATCTCTTTCTATCATTATTAACTGACGTGTTTAATAGATTAATAATACAAGTGCCGCAAAAAATATGAGTACAATCCAATATTATCGGATGAGTTATATTATCCAAGCAAATAGCACAAGTCTTATTTTCTATTTCTGAAATTCTCTCAGTCAAATCTTTTAGCTTATCCTTCAAATTTTTCAACTCGATTGTAATAATATTTAACTTGTTCGCCTTAATATCTTCGGGAATATCCAATAAAGCTATATAGTCCATCTCTTTATATTTATTATGAATTGCTTTATTCATATCAGTACAAATTAGATTTGCGATACCTGCTTCTGTTTCATTTTTACCCCCGAGATCTTTAATAGCACCCGATATATCGTTCGCATTAATTTTTTCGAGAATATTTTGATTAATATATGGTATAATGGCCTTTGAATATTTAGACATTTTGCATAGATAAAACTTTTCAATTATCGGGGGCACGTTAAAACTCTGTCTAACAAACTCTTTATTGCACTTTACTAAAATAAAATTCAAATACTCCTCTTTTATCATTTCTTTTATATTGTGATGTAATGAATTCGAAGATGAATGTATACGGTCACATATATTCAAATAGGTTCCGCTAATTAGCCAGAGATATAGATATGTAAGGGTTTCTATTTTATTTATAATATCATGGCATTCGTCGATAATAACACGTTTCCAATTATAGATATATGGCGAATGCCTCGATTCTTTGAATAAGTTCAAATAGTATGGATCATAATATTTAAATAGCGTTGTTAGTGTAGTATTTTTAATAAGAACAACATCATATTGATTAAAATAGTTGATTATTTCTTCGTCATCACCATGATATTTGGGCATATATTTATTAATAAAATTTAAATTATCTATGGCCAAATATTTCAAGTCTGTATTTTCGCTCAATGTTTTTTCCCATTGAATATATACAGGTCCTCTTGGAACAATAATAAGCGTAGAGTTTATCATGTTATTTAAAATAGGAACGTTTTTGTTGCTCGATGTTAGCTTAAAATAATTATATTTTTTAGTACTATGTTGACTTATAATTTTTTGATTATTAACAAATATATTATTCAAGTCGTTATGCGCTATGATTGATAGAGCCGTTAATGTCTTTCCGTAACCTACGATATCTCCTAAAATACCAATATTAGATTCCATCTCTTCTCCAGACGAATACTTAATCTTTCTTACATTTTCCATCATAGTTGCTTTAAAGACACATGCGAGTTGATGAGGTTTTAATTGTTTTTTTATTTTTATTGGTTGTGCTATTCTCGGAGATTCATAATCCAATTCGGTATTATATATTATATTGTCGTAATTATAATTATCATCAAACATTTAATATATATATATTATATTATAATATGCAAATATATTTTATATATCTTTACATTTTCGCATGTAAATGCGTATAAAACGATATAAGAAATATTTTCATATATTAAACATAATGGACGAAGATAAAAATCTTAAAAATGAAATTGAAAGGAAGGTTTTGAAAAAAATCGTATTTGCCTTGCCCGGCGATAATTTTAGCTCTAAATTTTTAATTTCGTGGACTGCTACTATTAGCAAAGTTCTGGAAATGCAAAAATATGATATAACTATTTCTCCAGCAACTGGCTCATTTGTTTCATTTGTTAGAATGAAAACATTAGGTCTTGATACTCTACGTGGAGATATGCAAAAGCCTTTCAATGGTCTAGATTTTGACGTATGGATTACCATTGATAGCGATATTGTTTTTACTCCCGAACAAGTAATTGAATTGATAGAATCGACCGAACATCATCCGGTTGTTTCCGGAATGTATAGAATGTCTGATTTGATGAATTTTGCTTTTGTAAAAGACTGGGATACAAATTATTTCAAGGAACATGGATCATTTAAATTTATTACACCTGAAGATATTGAAATATGGAAAAAAGAGACTGGATTTAAATACTATCCCGTTGCATATACTGGTATGGGATTTATGGCTGTTAAACGAGAGGTTCTTGATAATATGAAATACCCTTATTTTGATTCTGAATTGAGCGTAATAATAGCTGATGATGGCAAAATGCTAACGGATATTTGCAGCGAAGATGTATCGTTTTCGCAAAATATTATAAAGGCCGGTTATCAGATTATGGTTAATACTGATATTCGCGTAGGACACCTGAAGCAATTGGTAATTTAAAAATATTAATTTAATTATAGAACAATAATGAATACTTTTTTCTCATTAATAGAAAACATTAATAGCTATTATCCTTTATTAGAGAATATAAATGGTTACTATATGACTATTTTATTAGTAATAATATACCTAATATATTATTTGATATCAAATTCATTTATGGTTATTTTATTAATATCAATAGGGATATTTATAGGATTTTATATTATATATTTAATGAGAGACACACTATTATATTTTTACAAACAGCCTTAATTACTTACTTTTTCTTATTTCCCGTACATCCACACCCGCCTCTTCCACCTTGTCCTCCTCGTCCGCCCTTCCCTCCTCGTCCGCCTCGCCCGCCTCGTCCGCCTCGCCCTCCTTTTACAGGGATTACTTTTTTACTATCTACATTAGATTCGGAATTATCTAAAATCTGTTTTAGCATTTCTTCTTCATCTTCTTTTAATTTATTAGTAGCTTCTTTTTTATCAGCATTATTAGAGAAAAACGAGAAAAATGTCGATTCGTCCTCTATGTCGTTATTGTCCTCTTTTTCTACAGTTTTGGATTTTATCATAGCTGGTTCGTCAACGACTACGGCTACGTCTTTTACGTCGTTCTCAGTAAGCGTCTGTTTTTTTGGAGGCTCAGAAAGCTCGCTAAATTTTACAGATGATCGTCTTTGAGGTGTTGTTTTAGTTTTTGGAGCCTCTAAAGGCTCTCTAAATTTTACAGAAGATTCTATTTTTTCAACATCATTTTTTTGACTCAAAGATGATATAATAGATTTGGGTACCTCGTCTGGCTCCTCCTGCGCCTCTTGAGATTTGCTAAATTTTAACGAAGGTTCTCTTTGAGGTACTTGATATACTTGAGATGTTTGTTTTTTTTCTATATCATTCTCTTTATTCCAAAAAGACGAAATAATAGATTTAGGCTTCTCGGGCTTCTCGGGCTGCTCGGGCCGTTCAGGATGCTCGGGCCGTTCAGGATGCTCGGGCCGTTCAGGCTTCTCGGGCCGTTCAGGCTGCTCGGGCCGTTCAGGCTGCTCGGGCTGCTCGGGCTGCTCAGGAGATTTTCTAAATTTTAATGATGGTTCTCTTTGAGGTACTTGAAGCGTTTGTTTTTTTTCTATATCATTATTCTCTTGACTCCAAAAAGACGAAATAATAGATTTGGGTAGCTCAAACGGCTCATGCTGCTTGGACGGATAGGGTGTATCATAAAGTTCTTGTGAATTGCGAGATATGGCTGGTTGAAATATTTGCGATGGTTCTCTCAATGTTTTTTTTGCGGTTTCTATATGATCGTCTTTATATTGGACACTATCTTGATTCCAAAAGGACGGAATATATGTAGGTTCTTGTACTTTTGCAGGCTCTTGAAAGTATTCTGGAGTTACGGGTGGAACAGGTGGTAGAACAGGCGGTAGAACAGGCGGTAGAACAGGCGGTAGAACAGGCGGTAGAACAGGCGGTACGGGCAGCTGCGAGGTTTCAGTATTTGATGAAAAATAAAAGTAGTATATTGCAAATGCAATAAATATTAACAATATTAATATACCAATACCCAATAAGACCCATTTAAATTTATCCATCAAATTTTTAGTCACAGGTTTTTCATTTTTTTTAGATTCTTCACTTGAAGTATCCTTTTTATCTGCATCGGCTGCCGTAGTAGCCGAAGTCCCACCAGTATTCTCTTCTTCGTCGTCAGTCTTTTCGATAATTATTTCACTATTTTGATCATAATTATATTGAACATCGCGAGCTATTCTATCTTGTTCTTCGCGAATATTAACTGTTTTTTGCAAAGCTTCGCTAGGTGTAATAAAATCCTCTATATTTTTGTTTATTAATTTAAGTAAATTATCATATAAAATATTGGTATTTTCAACATCATCCTTATTTTTATTATCTTTTTCCAATAAAGATATTAGATTATTAATTAATAAGGTCATTTACTCTATGTTCTATATTATTAAATTATAAAATAATATGTTTTTCTTCTTAATAGATTAGATATATAAATGGAATTACTCAACCCTATATTTGTTAAAAGATGGGTTTCTGAAAATAAATATATCGAATATGTGTTTGATGTTAATGTTAATCATAAAAATAAAATTGTAATTAAAGAATACATATTTCGCGATATTAGTATTAAAGATACGTTGGATAAGATCGCATTTCATATATATAATTATGAGAGTAAACAAGTAGAATATCCTTATTATTTTTGGTCTTCTTCAGACAATATAGATAACTCTATATTATTTGATATTAAAAAGATTTTATGGAAGGGTTATCATCAAAACCCTTTTAAATCTCGTGATAGAGATTCTATGCAATTAAAAGAGCCTATTGAATATGTATATAATGAAGATATATTAAATACAGATGCTTTAAATATTGTGTTTTACAATGATTTTAAATACGAAAATAAATATTATTATCCTAATATGAAAGCCCAAGTGGCGAGCAATTTAAATAAGAAATTAGAAAATAATACTATAGCCCTCTATAATACTAAAATTCTTAAGGCCAAAGAAAAAAAAGACGAATATTATAATATTTCTTTTTCACACAAATATGCTATTGAATCCCTAATAGTATTGTTTGATAATTTTAAAACAAATGAGAAAATGCAATTGATACAGCTGATTAATAATAGTAATGCTATTTATAAATTATACAAAGACCATACTATAGAGGATAGAGAATTGCATAAGATATTTAATTTAAACAATAATAAGGATAAAGAGCCTGCTATAAATATATATTACGGTAGAGAAAATATAAGATTAAACATATCGAACGACGGTGTATTTACTATACATATCATTTATAACATGGATAGAGGAGAAAATATAACAGTAATTAACAAAATAAAATTTGAAATAATTGACTATCTCAAAGATTATTTAAAGATAGATGATGAAGACTTTAAAGTCTGCGATATTAACTCCAGAATAACTTATTCAATCAATTATATCGATACGTCTTTAATTAAAAAAATTGGATTATATGCTAATATATTTCAAGATTTTGAAAAGAATTCTAAAGATGATAAGAAAAATGCTAAAGAAGTTAAGAAAAATGTTGGATATTACATATACAAACGGTCTAATGATATTGATGTTGATAATTATATAAGAACTCGAAGTAAAAATCGAAATATATCAAAAGATGAAATATTGAATGAGCTAAAAAACATGGGTATAATCCGTTCTATCGGAGATATCAATAAAATTATTACTAACATGAAGGATATCGAACAATATAAATTGATTAAAGCAGGTAATAATAGGGAAGCTATTTCATTAATAACTGTTATTGTTAACAATGATAATATAGAGGTTATTACTACAAATATCAAATCTTATTTTGAACTCGAGAATTTAAAATACTGGATTATAAGAATAATTGAAAATTCCAAAATAGATAAACCTTCTAAACATCTAAAAGATAGTCCGAAAAAAAGCTCACCTATTAAAATAAAAAGAAAAAGTACCTCTTTAAAATCTTCTTCCGATGAGCGCAGCAAGAGCAGCAAGAGCAGCAAGAGCAGCAAGAGCAGCAAGAGCAGCAAGAGCAGCGATTATAGTAGTATAAAAAGTGATGAATATATTGATAATGCTGTATCGTCTGGTGGCGGTAAAGCTAAAGACAATTATCTAATAAATAGGCTAAATATAGCTGATAAGGAGTTGTGGAAAGGAAATAAGGCGAGGAATTGCCAGCCTCCTCACCAACCTATAGTTTTATCAGAATCAGAACTCAATGAACTCAAACTAAAAGGTCATGATAAGCAGCTTGATAATATAATTAAATACGGTAGCACCGAAGATAACCAACACTATTATACTTGTCCGAGAATATGGTGTCCTGTAAGTAACATACCATTAAATGAAGATGAATATGCAAAAGGAATGATGTGCCCCGATGAAAATGAAAAACCAATGATGTTAAATGAAATTATGAACAATGCGAATAAGCCAAGATATGCATATCGCATAGATAAACACAATATACCTTGTTGCGGTACTAAGAATCCAGAATTAAAAAAGGTAAAGGTCGATAAGCCTAAAAAAATAATTACAGAAGATAAACCAGAAAAAGGGAAGCGTGGGAGAAAGGCTAAGGAAGCTATATTAATTAAGAAAGAATCTGTCGAAGTCAAGAAAGAAAGCAAGTGCAGTAGCGAAGATAATGAAGCAGTTACTAATAATTATATTATGACGCAAATACCTATTATATATAAAAATAGATATGGAAATATTCGTAAGGAATTATATCACGTTCTATATAATAATCATACAGATTATTTGAATAATTGCATAAATCGCAATAATATCAATAAACACAATTGTATATTACGAAAGGGTATTAAAGATATTCCTGCAAATAAAAAATTGAATAATTATGATAACATTATAGATGTTATAGCTTTCCTATTAAATAAGACGAGAGATAGCTTATTGAGAGATATAGAAAAAAGACTCGATATAATTACCTTTTTGTCTCTTGAAAATGGAAATGTATTCAAGGATTTCTCAGATAATGAACCAGTAATTCCTGAATCTAACGCCAACTTATATATTGAATTATTGAATAAATTTAATAATAAGTTGCTATTCTTTCCTGAAGTAGAAGATAATTCCAAAAAATCACTATATACCAAGTCGCGATTATTATCTATTTATAAAGCCTATAAAAAATTTATCAGTTATTTAAAATCGACCGATAGTAAATATGATAAAAATATTCAATATATATATTCATTAGTTGCGATATTATATAAAAGATTAATTATATCATGGGAGGTAGAGAAAGGGATCGATAATAATGTTCAAATTATATGTCCTTATTATACGACTTTTAATGATTTAATACATTATTTAGGAAAAAATCCCAAAATGATTATGATATATAAGGACAATAATAATGATAAGGATAATATAAATACTTCGATATATGAACCGCTTGTATCAAGGACGATAAATACAAAGACTGATACTAAATCTTATAATTTAGACGATCACGAGAATATCAAAAATATATTAACAAGCTGCTCGGCTAATATGAAGAGTACGAAGAGTGTGAAACACGAAACTCATAGCAATGATATATATGAGAATAAGATTAATATAAGAGCTATTATAAGACGCGTGAATAATATCGAACAGAATACCGAAGACGTATATGGTTTTAAAACATTGATAATAAACAACGATCTATCTATAGATAAAATTATATTACATAACAATGTAATAATAACTTTTAAGAAACAATCTATAATATTTATAAAGTTACTTATAGAATTCTTTAATATTAAAAATATAGTGTTTAGCGAAGATATAATAGGCAATATTTATAATATATCAGTGAAAAACGATGTACACAAAGAGTTTATAGAAGATGCTAAAGGTGTTGGAATAAAAGTGGAAACTTTTGAAATAAAGAAGGAGACTAGAATTATCACTAAAGGGGCGATTAAATTCACAGACCACGCAATAGACGATAATATAGTATTTAATAGCGATTATTTTAATAAATTCCACAAATATGTTAATAAAAACAAAAAGACTACTAATGATATGTATGAAATCCGAAAATATATCAAGAAAAAATTATTGACTGTTACTTATACAAACGAGTTTTATAATAATTTAGCTAATCATTCGAAATCTCATGTTATAGATACGCTTCTTAAAGATATAGCAAAGGATAATAAATACGACCCTCGAATGTTACAGATAGTTTTAGAAGAAATAGATCTTTCTTCTAGAAATAGTATAAATAATTGGTACTCATTATCTTTGGGAAACTTTAAGTATGATTATATCAATGAGATTTCTGAAAATATAATTGAAAAAGACAAAGAATTAATATTTTCTCAATATCTTGTATCTAACCCCGATAGAATACCGAAAAATATAGTAAGTTACAAAGAGTATTATCCGACCAATATAAATAATTTAAATAATCCTATTGAAAAAACATATGAAATCAAGGACAATACTACATCTACAAATATAATTAAAAGTATACCTACTATATTTAAGGGTATTGAATATGAATTGAATTCTAAATGGAAGAAAATTTGGCCAAAATTATCTTTGAGATTGAGATATATCAAGGTTAATTATGGCGAAAATTATATCAGAGATCTATATGAATATCTAACAAATTATGATAAGAATATAATAACAAATATTCACAAATTCGATCATATAATACAATATACATACGATGAATATGAAAAAATATTATGTGATAATAATAACATTAGCGATTTAAAAAGGAAAAATAATAAATTAATTACTATATTATTTAAAGAAGATCCGCATTTTTACGCGGTATACGTTAAGACAATGAATGTATTAAATAACACTAATTTATCATTTAAATCTGAGAAGGTTTTCTTAGACTCTTACTTTAATAAAAGTAGTATTGATGAGAGGCGAAGAATTATTAAGCATATCAAAAAAGAAGATGGTATAAAATATTATAGCGATATAACATTAAAAATAATAGCAACTTGGCTAAATATTAATATTTTTATAATACGTGATAAACAAGAGTATGGGAGAGGTATCGGAGTTAAAAGAAACGGTATCAAGGATTTTAATAATACGAGCGTTTTCTATAGAGCCGGAAAGGATATAGATGAAATAGCTAAGCGACCTCTATTAATGCTATTTAGGGAAAAAAATAAAATAAATAATATATCTTATTATATAATCAAGCTTTCAGATAGTAACTCGTACATCTATAAAGAATTGGGAGAAGCTCCCGAAGATATTAAAAATAAATTACTTAATTTAAAATACAATTCCAACGATTCCTTGTTATCTCCAGATTCTAAATAATATTTATATTTTGTTGGTGTAATTTATAGCATTTGCTGTTCTTTTTATCCAAATTTAATTTAACTCGCAAATCATTCTCGTTATATGTGAATTTATCTTCGTCGTCATGTTCGTCGTTTTCTACTATAGTATCGAGATTTTCTTCGTTCATAGGATTTTTTATGTTAAAATCATTCAATAGCTCAATCATATACTCTTCGTCGATCAATATCTTGCTATCTCCAGTTCCACACGGAGGCTGTTGACCCAACATTACATTTGCGGATACTCCATTTACCTTATCATATTCAGCGAAAATACTTGCGTTAATTAACATATCAGTGGTTTCTTCAAAAGACGATTTAGCAAGAGGTCCTATATCTCCTCTATTAATACCGTGTCTATCAATAGGCATTAATTGTCCTTTGTAAGTCATAGTATCTATAAGTAAAGACATGTGTCTATAATTCATTGAACCTTCGTTTGTTACAGCAACTAACTCCTTGTATAGCGCATTTCTTGCTGCCTCAATACCAAGAGTATCATATATTTCTCTGATATCATTAGAAATTGTACGAGTACTATCTATGTTTTGATTTTCTAATACTTCAATCAAATTTGTACCATCTGTATCCAATACCCACTCAAGAATATCGTCGAAATTATTTGTATCATCGTTATATCTTGTATATTTCTTTTTATTAAGCGATACCTTCTTAATACCTTTGTATCCCTTTAATAATATTTGATGTACTATATTATGCTCTATAGCTTTAATAGTTGCAATTTCATCTCCGTCCTTGAGAGCCAGATCAGTCAATTTAATGCGAAATACACATTCATCAGCATTATCATCGCTATATACACAATCAATATATTTATCATATGCCAAATTTAATTTCGTATAGATATCTATCATTTTCAATCTATAAGATAACATCTTCTGTTTATTAAAGACCAATCTAAGAACCCACGGAGACGAACTACGCGCGCGACATGATGATCCATTAAGTTCTTCAAACTCTTTGTATATATTCATAATTCCTTGATCGTCTTCAATATTCGTTTCATAGTATTCTCCATTATCCCAATATATCTCGCTATACTCCAGAATATCAGATAGCTTAGTGATTTCAATAGAATTTTTTATATTCATAGCATGGTCTTTTGTAGCATCTATTCTTGGATCATTGAAATCTCCATTGCTATTTTTAATAGGATTAATCACACACGAAATATCATTCTTCATATATATAATCAATGTGGGTGTCTTAGTTTTTTTAGTTGCCGATAAAATTTCTTTAAGACGTGGAACGCCAGATGTAGCTTTGACTGCAGCTGCTGTTCCAGATACGTGAAATGAATCCAAAGTCATCTGAGTACCTAATTCACCAATTGTTTGGGCTGCAACAATACCAACCATTTCTCCCGGCTGTGCAATAGCCTGATTAAAATATTCAATAATTTGGACTACAATATAATCAAATATTTCCTTAGTGAAATGATAATGGAATATTAATTTTTTAGGATTCAAATAGAGTCTCAATAGTATATGGAGAAATCTCATGCCTTGATTGAGATTTTTAATAAAGAGCTCCTTCTCTAATTTATTTATACAATCTAAGATATAATCAGGAGATAGATCAGTTTTAACTCCTTCAATATTGATACTCAACAATCTATTATGAGTCGTTGTTATAATCCTGCGAAACGGAATAGGATAGTTGATTACATTCTTCTTTTCGTAATTAAATATCTTCTTGATAAGGAACAACTTATCGTCTATGATTTTTTCAAAATGTTCATTGCATCTTTTATAGGTGTCTGTAGTAATAGATTTTAACACCTCTTCAGTTACATGAATTTCTATATTATCTGTCTTCTTCAAATTGTATTCCAAATCAAGTTCTATATTATTTTTATAGATACTATCAATAATTTGAACCTCTATTTTACAGCCATCCATACCATCTTCTCCGTATATATATTGTATAATAGTACCATCGGCAGTTCTAACGCTATTATCATAATGAATCTTGGAATCTTCCATTGCTTTTACCAATCTGCGCTGAATATACCCTGTTTCAGAAGTTTTAACAGCAGTATCAATTAGACCTTCTCGACCACCCATAGCATGAAAGAATACTTCATGTGGTTTCAGACCTGAAATGAAACTATTCTTAACAAATCCTCGTGCTTCGGGGCCATCGTCGTATTTTGTAAAATGCGGGAGTGTTCTGTCTGTAAAACCATATGTAATTCTTTTACCGTCAACGTTCTGCTGACCTACACAAACAATCATCTGAGATATGTTGATTTCCTTACCCTTTGATCCAGATTTAACCATATTAATCATTCGATTAGTCTTCTCTTCAATTTGTGCAAAACCAATCTTACCAACTTCGCTCGTAGTTTCATTTAAAATACCAATCAACTCTCTCTCAATATAATCTTCGTTATTAAATATACTGTTGTTAATAAAGGTTCCTCTTCTAATCTGATCCAACTTATTATAAGCCTTTGTCTGCATCTCTTTAATTTTATTTTTGAGAGTTTCATCAGTCACTTTATCAGTTACTAAATCGCTAATTCCAACACTGAATCCCGATGTTAGCAGCCATCTACAAATTAATCTTTGAGTATTATCGAGAAACTTACTTACCTCAAAAGGCCCATAATCATGATAAATAACTGGGATTAGTCCCGTAGAGATACCGTGAAATACATTCTTATCGAGATTTCCACTTTCCAATACACTATTGTTGATAATTACTTTTTCGTCTTTCTTATTTTTTCTATTTATATAAAGACCTGGAGGCAATATTTGGGAATATGCTTCTTTACCACTATAGAAGTATTTGTTTTCTGGTTTAGGCAAACTTCCCGTAAAATAACTATTGACCATTTGAATATTAGCCATTGTTTTATCGTGAATCTCTGTATAATCTTTTGTTAAACGATAAGAACCTACGAGAGTATCCTGAACAATTTCGATGATAGGTTTGCCGTCTCTTGGTGCTAAAATCATATATGGCACTGCTGCAATATCCATCAATTCGTTCATCGTCTGGATACTCTGAGGACAATGCAAATTCATCTCATCACCATCAAAATCTGCATTATATGGAGGGGTATCAAGAACATTGAGGCGAAACGTTTGGTAAGGCATAATAACAACCTTGTGGCACATCATAGACATCTTGTGAAGTGAAGGCTGTCTGTTAAATAATACATAATCGCCGTCAGATAAATGCCTGTGTACTATATCGCCATTTTTTAATTCTTTAGCAATCGTTTCTAAATCACGCGAATATTTCAGATTAATAGTTGTATTCGGCTTCTTAATGTATTTAGCCCCTGGCCAATTATCTGCACCATTCATAATTAACTTGCGCATATGTTCGATATTATATTTATTTACAATTTCTGGAAATGTAATATTGATAGCTACTTTGATAGGTACTCCAAGTTCGTCAATGCTAATATATGGGTCTGGGGTAATTACTGAGCGAGCTGATTGATCTACACGCTTACCATTTAAATTACCTCTGATACGCCCTTCCTTCTTTTTCATACGATCAGTTACTGATTTTAATTTCCTACCGTTTCTCTGCTGCGCAGGAGCTAATCCAGGCATCTGATTGTTAATAAAGGTAAATACGTGATATTGCAATAGTATAGTATAATATCTGATAGTTTCTTCAGTAGCGCCCTTATTAATTTTATCTTGGACTTGATTGTTAGCCTTAATAATATCGCTTAATTTATGAGTCAAGTCATCTTCTCTTCTTTGACCATTCTCTTCGATAATACTGGGTCTAACGGCGGGAGGCGGAACAGGCAAGATAGTGCAAATCATCCATTCTGGTCTATTCCATTTCGGATTGAAACCCATCATTTCCATTTCTTTCTCACTTATTCTTTTGAATATTCTCAGAATATCTTCTGCAGTAAATTCTTGAGATATTTTTTCCTCATTCTTTTTATCCTTCCATTCTGCGATAATTTTCATAGAGTTTTCTTTGTGAATCTTAGTAGGCCGCACAGCTCCGCATCCTACTACGTCATCATCACCGCAAGCTCTCAATTTAGTAGTGGTATTACAGAGTTTATAATAGGCCTCCCATCTTTTGTGGTTGTTCTTAATAGATAGGATTTTACTAATATCGTTTTTAAAATCTTTATGAGTAGTATCTGGAGAAATAAGACACTTCGAACATTTATAACAGACGCAATTTAGAATTTTTTTAACGATATCAAAGAACATTGCGTGAAATACTGGTTTCGCAAGAACAATATGCCCGAAATGTCCAGGGCAAAATATGTTTTTCTGTTCGCATGTACAGCAAATACGATTATGTTCTAAAACGCCCATACGAGAATCAAACAAACCACCGATAATAGATTCGCTTCCTGCATATGTATCTGTTTTATTTATTTCGACAACAGATCTTTTAACAATTTCATCAGGACTCAAAACACTGAATTGAATACCTCGCACTTCTTGTATTTCAACTTTTTGGTCGTTATAAGATAATTCTGGATAAATAGACATATCTCTTAATAATAGTAGTTAAAATAACTCATCTAATGTTTAAATATATAATCAATTTTTATATATTATTATTAAAAAAATTAATTAAATTACTTTATCAATTTGTAGTTTAAAATTTTAGGTGCGTCATTGACGGTAATAATGAAATTTTTGCATACTGTTTTAGTAGAAGTTTTAGCATTTTCGGATACTGGAGTAGGAGATACTACAGTTATTATAAATTTTCTCATTGGCTTTCTGTATTTATTATTTAATAAAACATTATTGAAATTTTTCAAAAGTTTTTCCGACGCTGATACATTAATTCTTTTCACCATTTCTCTTATAATTAGATAAGATAAATAAAAAATAAACGCTGCTAGCAGGGATCGAACCTGCGACAACTCGATTAACAGTCGAGTGCTCTAACCAACTGAGCTATAGCAGCATCGGGTATCATACCCATCTATATATAAAGTCTAATCCTTATATAATTTTATAATATGGAAAATAAGAATGCTTATAGTTATGACGGAGATTGCGGAGATATCGGAGATTGCGGAGATATCGGAGATTGCGTGATATGTAGCGAGAACAAGATATCGAGCAATTTACATTGTTATGAATGTAATAAATACATATGTATAGCATGTTGCAACAAATTATCTTCGCGAACATCCTTGTTATTTGTAGAACAAAAACAGATATTCATTAAATACCAATGCCCTTTTTGTAGATATACTAATAATAAACATATAAGATTATTTAATAAAAATGAGATAATTTCCATATATTACGATAATTTATCACAATTATCATTTTCACACAAATATAATATTGCATTGACCAATATGTATACAGATTTAGATAATCAAAATAAGATGCTTATAGAGGAATTGAATAGTAAAAATGAATATATCAAAGAATTGGAAGAGAGGTTACGATAGTTACGATAGTTACGATAGTTACGATAGTTACGATAGTTACGATAGTTACGATAGTTACGATAGTTACGATAGTTACGATAGTTACGATAGTTTTTCTACTAAATTATCTAATATATTTTGAAATATAATCTTGATGTAATTTTCAAACTCGTCCTTATTTGGTATGCCGATATTTATTTTTATCTCGAAATCTAATTTTGTCTTGTCTTCTTCTACAGATGTGAGCTTGATACGTTCCTTGATATTAATAAGTTTCATGGATTTAATTAGACTTAAGTACGAACTTTTTAAATTAATAATATCATCCTTGCATTTTAATTCTTTATATTTATCTCCGTCATTTATTATTTTGTATTTCCTACGGATTCTAATGTAATTATCGTCTTCTATTGTATAATTTTTCAAATATTGGGGCAAATTATTAACATATATATATAACTGCGACATCTTCTTCCTTTTCCCATTTTTTATCTTCCATTTTGATGTTGTACATTCTATTATTTTATACATCTCGTCATTAATATTATCGAAATTGTCTTCTTTGTTATACATTAGCTCAAACACGTCCTCGAGATTTTTATTGATAATTATATTGGTCGAAAGTTCAATCATTTATATGTTATTTATATTTTTTATGTATATATCCTTTATATTATTATATTCTGTTTCTATAATCTTTTCATCATATAGCCATTTTTTAGATAGAATGTTATATTTATGATTTTCATTAAATAAAATGTATATGCATATATATATTACTATTACGATAATGATGCTATTTCTAAGGTTTTTAGTAGACATATATATAATCGAAAATAATATTATGCTTTGAAAAATAGAGTTGTTGATTAATTTCTGCTGCGCTGGAGTTAAATCTATTTTGAGATATCTCCCGCCTATTTGTACTACTATAAAGAGAATGATAGATAGCGGCTCGAGAGTTCCAAAAATACCTACTTGTTCCATAATTTAATTATATAATCTATTTTTTAATAAGACAATTATAAAAAATTAGAGGCATAAGATTTTTTACTATTTACATTGTTATATTTTTTTAGTTTATCTATTATGATATCGTTGATATCTCTATACGAACTATATACAATTGAAGATACCGTAGATATCGTAGATATCGGGGATACCGACGATACCGTCGCTGATGTCGATGCCGATGTCGATGCAGGCGTTGTCTTTTTTTCTACTGATTTTGTATCGCCATTTGAATATTTTTCTTCTTTCTCATCTGATAAAAATATCTTGCCTTCTGTAAAAATTATTATATCAAGGATTAATGCAATTATTGATAGAAGAAGTAATAATCCTATTGTAAAATCCCATTGTATAACATAAAAATTTACTATAATCAGTATAACAAATATCCATGGGTTATCTATAACCTCGAGAATATTATCTGGATATAATGCAGCCGGACGTAGTCCAAGTATTATCAAGTATGCTATTAAAAACCCTGTTATGATTCCTTTAAATATATTAATTATTAAATTATTATTCTCCTCGTCTATAATATCATATATTTTATCATTTTCCTTAACATCGATATTATATTCAGATTCTTTCATAATGCTTCTTTACAATTATATTATATAAATATTTTGTTTTTTCTTTCCTTTTTGTATAATAGAGAATATAAATATTAATTATTAAAAATGCAATATTCAACACTTCAAGAAGCATATAACATAGGTACTTTCAAACAACATTCTATAAAAAAGAGAAGCTGCGCTCCGCCCACAGAGCCTTTGCCTACATCTCTTAATAATCAGCATTTATATAGTATGGAGAACAGTTCTCTTTCTTCGAATAAGGAAAGTGTAGAGTATATGCAACAGAATGTACAAGTGTCTAAGAATAATATTAATAAGACCGATGGTATAACTAAGGGTAATAGTAGCTGTGCACCTCTTCAAGCTCCTATGTATACTATTCCAGTATCCGGAGATTGTAAAAAAGAAAGAGATGCTGTTATAAAAACATATACCGAGGAAAACTTTAAAAGCTGTAAAGATGAAAGTGTCTATGATAATTACGAAAATTCTGGTGGATTTGTAGCAAACAATGGAATTGATAATGTAAGACCTTTCTATGACGAAGATATGGAACAGTATTTTGATATCAATAATCTAAAAGATGAGGTAAATTATAAATCAAAAAGCGATATTAAGATAAATGATTATATGCCTAATCACAATAAATCGTCATATACCAACGACAATACAAATGATTATTCGAATAATAACAGCAATCCCAAAAAAGGCATTAATTTACTAAATAATAATGAGTACAATTTAAGCGAAGAAGAGAAATTGAAAGCACGCGAAGCTTTAGAATATTTAAAAAGTATAGAAAATAAAATTAATAATATCGATGAAGGAACTACTGCTATGTTAGATCCTGTTAAAAAACCTCAAGTAACGGGCCCTGGAGGATTTTCGACAGCTACGGCTACTACGTCTACGGATATGGCCTCTCAAAAAAAACAAGCTGAAAATGTTAAGACTGTCGAGGACGATAAATTAACAGAGATAATTAAGGAGAATAAAAAGACAGAAAGTATTTTAAATACATTAATTAATATTTTCATATTTGTTTTTATAGGCACTTTAATTATATTATTATGTGATTATATAGCAGAATTAGCTATACAAATCGGAAAAACAAAAACAGCTAATATATTAGATCCCTATATCAAGTATCATATGATGTATATGCAACATTTAGCAAATAACAATATCCCTATGATGCCACAGGGGATACCGCAAGGAATGCAAGGAATGCCGCAGATACCTATGATGTTTCCTAATCAAAATATGGGATATTCTATTGCAAAAGAATAATAATGTATATTATATTATATAAGATTTAATTATTAAATTTAAATATTAATAAATGCCTATAAATATATACGACCTTGTAAAATCGACACATATAATAGGAGAAGAAACTATAAAAAAAAATAACAAGGAAGATTCTATAGATAGTAGTAAGGAAGGAAATGGGTGGTGGAAAAAATCTCCCGACGGAAAAAAAAGGGTTATGCTTTGCGGGACCTATCCTATAGGAACGAGCAACGGATATTCTAAAGTAGTATATTACATATCTAAGTATTTAGGAATGTACGATGATATAGCTTTAACAATATATGGGTTTCAGAATGTTAATAATACAAATGATAAAGGGCTCCGCAATGATATACCGGCTTCTGTTAAATTACATGACGTATTAGCCGCAGAGAATCCTCGGAGAAATGGTTTTGGCGAATTAGAAATTGGTGATTTTATAAAAAGGAATCCGCAAGATGTTATTATTATTTTTAATGATAACATGATTACAACATCGCTTACCAGTGCTATAATAAAGGAGTGTGGGAGCGAGAAACACAACTTCAAACTCTATTCATATATGGATCAAGTATATCCTTATCAGAAGAAGAATTATATAGATCTATTAAATTCATATTTTGATGGTATAATAGCATTTACTCCATATTGGAGAGATATTGCTCGTAAACTTGGTATTAAAGAGAGTATTCCTATACATACATTCCCTCACGGATTTGATACTAATATGTATTATCCGATACCGAAAGATATTGCACGAACTTACTTTAAATATAATGTAAATGATTTTATAGTTCTAAATTTGAATAGAAATCAACCAAGAAAATGTTGGGATCACACAATAATAGCGTGGGTCGAATTTATAGAAATGCATTACAATGTGAACGTCCGAAATACTATAAAGAAAAATAAAGAAAATACCAGACCCGCTAAATTAATAATTGGGACTCAAATAGACGGCTATTGGAATTTATGGGATATAATAGAAAACGAGGTTAAATTCCGCAATATCCCTCTCGAATATGTTAAAGAGACTATTATAGAGGTTCCTATGCCACAGCAATTGTCTGATAAAGAGATTAATATATTATATAATTGCTGTGATGTAGGTTGTAATAATTGTAATGGCGGTGGGTATGAATTAACCGTTTTTGAATGCTTGGGTTTAGGTATTCCTCAGGTATCTTCTTATGTCGGAGGAATTCGCGAGTATTTAAATGAGACTAATTCAATTCCTATTAAATCTAGTATATATCAGTATTTGGATAATAAATCGAATGGTATCGGTGGTAAAGCCGAAATAACAGATCCTCACGACTTCGCATTAGCCTTTTGGAAGTATTTTAACAATCCACTGCTTGGTATTAAGCATGGGAAAAATGGTCGAGAAAATATTTTGAAAAATTATAGATGGGAAACTCTTGTTAAATATTTTCACTCTAACGTATTATCTAAAATATAAAAAAAATGATTGTTATTTATATATTAGTAAATAAATGGCTCTTTTTATTGATACGGAAACCAATGGATTGCCTGATATGACTAATATGAAATGGGGGTATTATCCCAACTATTGGGATATTGGTAAATACAATACTGCTCGAATAGTTCAAATATCTTATATTGTAACTGATTATAATTATAATAATCTATATTTAGAAGATTATGTGATAAAGCGTGAAGACTTCAATATTACTAATAGCGAATTCCACTCTATTACCGACGAGATTTCTGATAAAATTGGTACCGAATTTAATTATGCAATTGACGAATTTTACGAAAGTCTTAAAAAAGTCGAGTGTATTGTTGCACACAATATAGCCTTTGATATATCTGTGATTAAATCAGAGCTACATAGGAGAGGGCTGAAACATATTATTGAAGAAATTGATAAGAAAAAACTCCTATGTACAATGAAACATACTAAAAATATCATTAAAATTATCAATAAATTTGGAAAATATAAGTATCCGTCTATGAAAGAATTGTATAGATATTGTTTTGGAAAGGAAATTGAGAATGCACATAACTCTAAATATGATGTTATTAATTTGCATTCGGCTATCAAACATATGTACGATTATGGGTTTCTAAACTATGATTTGTAATTTGTAAGGAAGTCTTAATTATATATTCAATATTTTATTTTTTATTTTTTCATATAAGATTTATATACATTAAAATAATATATAACAAAATGAGCTTAGAACAAATCGCAGATAATTCAAGGACAGACAAGAATACTCTACATTCATATTTGCCGCTTTATGAAAAACTATTGAATAAAAAGAAGGATACTGCTACTAATGTATTGGAAGTAGGTATATGTCTTGGAGGGAGTATAAAAATGTGGCATGATTATTTTAAAAATGCTACTGTTTACGGATTAGATATTATGAGTATCGATGATGTTTATGGAGGTATTAAAAACAAGGAACGAATTACTTTGCATACATCATCTGACGCATATAATAAGCAATTTTTTGATGCTAATTTTTTAAGTAAAAACATAAAGTTTGATTTAGTTTTGGATGATGGTCCTCATACTTTGCAAAGCATGATACAATTTATTCAACTTTATTCTCAATTATTGGCCGATGACGGAATCCTAATAATCGAAGATGTCCAATCATGGGATTGGATAGATATTCTCAAGACTGTTGTACCCGAACACTTAAAGGGATTCATAAAAGTATATGACTTGAGACCTAATAAGGGCCGCTACGATGATATAGTTTTTTCTATAGATAAATTTAATATTGACCAATGAGATGAACGAGTGATGAGCATATAATTTATTTTTCTTTGAACTTTTAGAAATTTTTCAATTATACGCTCTGCTACTTGTTTTTATATTTTGAGAGATCCTCCATATCTCTATATATAGAGGTAGTCGTAGACGTCGTAGACGTTGTAGCCGTCGTAGTAGTATATAAAAGAATATATATATTAAATATAAATGGATATAATAGCTCAGAGGATTTTAGTTACTGGAGGTTGTGGATTTATAGGGTCGAATTTTATCAATTATATTAAATCACTAAACCCTGATATTTTTGTAGTTACTATTGATAAGTTAGATTACTGTTCTAATGCAAATGGCATAGAGTATGATAAAATAGTCATGGGGAATATAGGAGATTTTCAATTAGTAAGTTCAATATTGCGCGATTATAATATTGATACCGTTATTAACTTTGCAGCTCAAACGCATATAGATAATTCTTTTATAAATCCGTTGGAGTTTACTGAGGACAATATAGTAGGTAGTCATGTATTGATTGAAGCCGTCCGATTATATGGCAATATTAAAAAATTTATTCATATATCTACTGATGAGGTTTATGGAGATGTTTCAATAGATCATGCAGGTTGTACTGAAAATGATATTTTAAATCCCACAAACCCCTATTCAGCTTCAAAAGCCGGCACCGAGCATATAATGAAGTCTTATTGCTATTCCTATAAAATGCCTATAGTTATAGTTAGATGCAATAATGTTTATGGAAAACGCCAATATAAAGAGAAGCTAATACCACGCTTTATTAATCTACTTTTAAACAATAAGAAATGTACTATTCATGGCGATGGAGTAACAAGGAGAAATTTTATACATATTAATGATATCTGTAATGCTGTCGTTAAAGTTCTAATGAACGGAAAGATACATGAGGTCTATAATGTAGGATGTAAAAACGAGTATTCTGTAATGGATATTGCAAAGATTCTAATAAATAATTTAAAGCCAGATTCGGATATCAACGAATGGATCGAGTTTGTAGATGATAGAAATTATAATGATTTTAGATATTCTATAAATTCTTCTAAGTTACAAGAGATTGGCTGGGAAGAAGAGGTGAATTTTGATGATGGTATTAGAGAAACTATAGATCACTATAAAAAGTACTTTGAAAAACGAGTAGCATAGCGTATAATTGAAAAAATTTTAGAAATTTCAAAAAGTTTTTAAAAGTTCTAAGAAAAATTAATTATGTACTCAAAATATAAAGAAGAAGAATTTAGATAATTAGAAGTATAATTGAGTAATTATTATCAATATATTACTATACTTATAAATTACTATTGAATAAATGAGAATATGTACTTATAAAGTCTTCCCATTTATTTCTAATATTTTCTTCTTTCATAATATATTCTTGCTTACTATAGTTTTTCTTTTGAGTTGATATCCACTGCCCAATTTGTTTAATATCTTTATTTTTATCTTCTTTTGATGGTAATTTATTATTAGTTTCTATATACATTTTTACTTTTTCTAATGTATCATTCCACTTCTCATCATTAGACATAAATAAATAAGAATAAGTATTTACAAAGCCTTCCCATTTATTTCTAATATTTTCTTGTTTCATAATACATTCTTTCTTACTATAATTTTCTTTTTGAGTTGATATCCACTTTCCAATTTGTTTAATATCTTTATTTTTATCTGTTGATGATGGTAATTTATCATTAGTTTCAATATACATTCTTAATTTTTCTAATGTATCATTCCACATCTCATCCTTAGACATAAATAAATGAGAATATGTATTCATAAAGTCTTCCCATTTAATTCTAATGCTTTCTTCTTTCATAATATATTCTTTTTTATTATAGTTTTTCTTTTGAGTTGATATCCATTTTCCAAGTTGTTTAATATCTTTATTTTTATCTGTTGATGATGGTAATTTATCATTAGTTTCAATATACAATTTTACTTTTTCTAATGTATTATTCCACATCTCATCATTAGACATAAATAAATGAGAATCTGTATTCATAAAGTCTTCCCATTTAATTCTAATGCTTTCTTCTTTCATAATATATTCTTTTTTATTATAGTTTTTCTTTTGAGTTAATATCCAATTTCCAAGTTGTTTAATATCTTTATTTTTATCATATTGTGAAGGTAATTTATTATTAGTTTCTATATACATTTTTACTTTTTCTAATGTATCATTCCATATCTCATCATTAGACATAAATAAGCGAGAATATGTACTTTTAAAGTCTTCCCATTTAATTCTAATATTTTCTTCTTTCATAATATATTGGTGCTTACTATAAGTTGCCTTTTGGTTTGATATCCAACATCCAAGTTGCTTAATATCTTTATTTTTATCTTTTGCTGAAGGTAATTCATCATTAGTTTCAATATACGATTTTACTAATTTAAGTTTCTCTTCCCAGCTATATTGTTTGAATTCTTTAATACCAATAATATAATTACTTAATAATATCTTATCATTTTCAACTAACTTTATTATATTATCTTCTTTTATGTTATAGAAATCCACTGTATTTATTTTAATTTTACTATTAAACATAATATCATATTCCTTGATTGATGATAATGTTTCTAATATCTCTTCATAAGCTTCGCACCATATATATACATTAGCAATTTTATAAGGATTATTCTCATCTGTTCTTATTGCTCTGCTAATTCTTTGTATTGTTGTAATTTTATTTTTAGGAGCATAGCTGATATAAATACTATCACAAGCAGGAATATCAATACATTCATTTAATATTCTGATATTGAATAGCAGTTGTATTTTCTCATTATTATTAGTAAAGCTTTCTAATACATTTTTCCTCTCCTTCTCACTATTTTCGCAGCTAATACTATACATATCAATATCCATAATGTAAAAGTCATTTAATGTTTTCATACCTTCCATCATAGCTTTCATATCTGCGGTATCTTTACAATAGACTATACACTTTCTCGAACCATTATTTGCTATACAAGAATACAAGAACTTACATCTGTTTTTGATTTGATTATCAATATTATAAATAGTTAGTTCTTTATCAAGTTCTTCGTTATTCTCGTGTATGGATGGTAGCCATATTTTATAGTCAGTAATATACTTATTAGAAATAGCATCTGAAAATTTCATTTGATAAACGACTTTTCCTAATAAATATTCTGTATCTAACCATTCATTCTCGTCATATTCAATATCATAAATCCGCGGAGTAGCAGACATAAATAGTATTTTATGATATGAATTCAATAACTTAAATATATTATTTTCATCGTCAGATATATTAGCTTTTGATAGATTATGAAACTCATCTATAATAAACAAAGCATCCTTAAACAAATCTAAACATTCTGAAATCAAATCCATTGAAGTGTAAGTACAAGATATCATAAGATTATCATTATCTTTGATAAACTCCTTTATACTATCAATATCTCTAATACCGTCTGTATCAACCAATAATGTATTTTTCTTAGCATAACCATACTCGACAAATCTATTTAAGTTCTGGCTTGCGAACTCTCTTAATGGCGATAAGATAATGATATGTTTATAATCATTTGAAATCAAATAGCTTGTATATGTCTTTCCGCAGCCACAAGGAAGAGATAAAACACCTCTGTTATTAGTCACAAAATGTTCTTTAAACTTATTTGCAGCTTCCGTTTGATAAGAATAAGGAACTATTTCATACTTTGTATCTTCTTTAACAAGGTTACAATTGTAACAATTTACATAAGGTAACTTAACAAAATAAATCTTTTCTTCATATGTTTCAAATAATTTATGATCTATTCTATTAGAACAATCAATATGAACTACATAAGAGCTAATATTAGCTGTATTTCTAATACCCGATGATAAATAACTTGTATAATAAATGTATGTATTCAATCGTTCAAAAGCACAGCGCATCATAATTCCAGATATATCATCTACACATAATCCGTTATTATATCCATTCTTACATTGAACTATTGAACATTTATCATTTTCAATTTGTACTATATCAATTCCTATATCTTTATGATTATGCAAATAACCTTCTTTAATATTTTTTCTTGATAATCTCAAATGTCTCATATGATTGTGAGATTGTATAAGTTTATAAGATATCAATATGTTTTCAGGACATTCGTTCCATAAATAAGCATTTATACCAAGCTCCTTTATAATAAAATTCCTAACATATTTTTCATATATTAGACCTTTGTCTTGATTATTCATAAATTATATATATATATTATGGATTATTATAGTCAATTTTTTATATCATTCGAATCTGCTTGCTTTTCAAAATATTAAATAATTAACGTTGCAGCTTTTTCAATTTTGAAAAACGAGTACATAATTAATTTTTCTCTCAACTTTTAAAAACTTTTTGAAATTTCTAAAATTTTTTCAATTATGTACTCGTTTTTAATATATCAGTATATACTATATTCTTTTTCTCTTAATTATAAAAAAATGATAATGAATACGCTGTTGCATTTTATTAAACTATATAAGTTACCGAGAAAATGCAATACTCTTGTTACAAGTATATTTGTCTAAAGAAAATGGTTAATATAGTATTTGTAAAATGCTATAATATTATCAATATAACTATAAATTTTGGATTACTTAGTGAAAGAGTACTTACTCTTGTAATTACAGAAGATAAATTGAAAACAATACCGCCTCTTTGGTTATGTTATGTATCAAGTCTGTTTTTAACAGATGATACAAGCGATATGCATTTTAATGATACATATATAGATCGTGTTATTTACATAAAAAAAATATGCAAAAATACATATATCACTGAACACTATATTGCAGAAGTAATAGATATAGCAGATATCTCAGATATATTATCAACCGATACCTATATTGAAGAAAACCTACATTTGATTAAAGAAATTACATTGATTTCACCTAATCTATTTTATGAATTGATAGAAGATAAATTTAGCAATATAGAAAGATTACTAATGCGTTGTGAAATGACTGTTGAAAAAATAAGAGCTCTTAATAAGATTATACCGGAAGACTTTCCAAGAGACTTATATAATATAATATATATGCAGATTGTATAAATTCAAAAACGAGTACATAATTTATTTTTCTCTCAACTTTTAAAAACTTTTTGAAATTTCTAAAATTTTTTCAATTATGTACTCGTTTTTAAGGCTACCCATAATTTGTTCTATTTTTCTATAGTTATAAAAAAAATTGACCTAAGTGCTCTTAATAATTATCGTACGCAAAACCAACGCTTACCATGCAAGATATGCAATGCTCACGCTCGCTCTCGAAATCGCTCTCAAACTCGTGTTCTTACTCGTGCTACCACTTCCACAGCAACAGGATTGTATCTATAGTTACCTTTATTAAAAAGAACGATCTAATTACTATTACAATAGATGATGATGATATGGGAATCGAATACGCCTTAGTTATTACTATTACAGAAGATAAACTTAAAACCATTCCTGTATTATGGTTCTGTTATATTACCAGCCTTATTTTAACACAGGATACAAGTAAATTATATGAAGAAGATGGTAATCATGTAATTTATAAAAAGCAAGTTTGGAAAAATAAGTATATTACAACATTCTACAGTCCAGAGTATGTAGACATCTCAGTAGTCTCTCTCGTGCCGTCGACCGACAATTATATCGAGGAAAATATGGATCTCATAAATAACATTGTTCTAATAAGAAACGATCTTTTCGAAGATTTGATTGAAGAGAAATTGCAAAATGCCGAAGAGGCGCTCTTTAAGTGTGAAATGACTGTCGATAGATTTAGAGCTCTTAATAAGATTATTCCTGAAAATTTCCCAAAAGATCTATACAACATCCTCCATACGCAATTAGTCTAAAGTCTTCGACTAAAAATCAAATAATATATTATATAAATTTTTTACCATGATAGAATATCTGTGGTATTCTACCGTCATTTTCATTTATTATGAATAATACCAGATCTTTGTATATGCAAAATATATCATCGCCTCTTATTTCTATGTATATTATGTAAAATATTACTATATAGATGGTGAATAGGATATCATAATCTGTTATTTTTTTATTTTGGAGATATACCATAGCAAACAGCTGTATCTTAAAGATAGAATTGATAATGAAAAAATACAAAAGATTGCTATTTTTATTATGATAGTATATAATTATAATCGATGCAATTATAAAGAAGGCTATAGCCATGGCTAATAATATCAATGGGTTGTATGGGAATATTTTTAGAAGATATCCTATGGAATAGAAAACTATCCATACAGACAAGAATTAGTCTATAGTTATAATATCTCGCATTTAATATATATAAATATATATTACTATAATATTATAATAAAATGGTCTCGAAAATCTTTTTATTTATTGCTATAGCCAATATTCTCTTTCTGAATGAGTTTGCTAACTCCTTTGTTTATTATAATTCTCTGAATACACTGAATAACCTTAATATGAGATTTATAGGTGATATTAGCAGAAGAAACTTGTTAGAATTAATTCCGAGCAGTGTAGTACCTGCTATTGTTCATCCAAAATATGTCTTCGCATATAAAGGAGAACCGCAAAATACTAATTTGCTCAATAAAATTAATAAAGTAGCCGTATTTGGAGCATCAGGATATACTGGGGGAGACACTGTTAGGACTTTAATAAATAAAAATATAAACGTCTTAGCTATTACGAGGAGAAATGTAGAGATTGTTGATAGAGAAAATGCTAAAATAAACACTTTGGTAATTGACGATATCAAGGATAAAGATAAAATTAAAAAAATTACTGGCGTTGATGTCCTGAAACCAAGTACCTTATCTGGTATTCTGTATGGATGTGATGCTGTTATTTTTTGCGCAGCATCAAGGTCCAGTGTTAAAATTACAGGTACACCGGGAACAGATGCATACGATAAAATGATAAATGAAAATATTACAAAAAATGAAATAGCAGAACCGAGCAGTGACGTAGAAGACATTGGGCTTGTTAATGTTGCCAAGGAAGCGATTAAATCAAATGTTAAAAAACTCATCATAGTATCATCTATTTGTGCGAAGTGCCAGCTTGGAAAGGAAAATTATGGCGAAACAATAGACCGTGGTTTTGCGAGTTGTGACGCATGCTATAAAAAGCAAACTGGCGAAGAAAGAATCCGTATTTTATATAAAAACAATCCTAAAAATCTAAGTTATACTATTGTGAGACCCGGTATGTTGTCTCCTGGCGAAAAACGAGGTTATAAAGAGGTCGAATTTAATCAAGGTATTTCTAAAAGCGGTATCATATCACGAATTGATCTCGCAGATGTCTTAGTATCTGCTGTAGAATCTGATAACAGCGCGAGAAAAACATTTGAAGTATATTATAAAGATACCGCACAGCCAATAGATATGTTCAAGTCACTAAAAACCTGTAAAGAGATGGGAAAAAGTGTTAAAGAGTGCTTTTTTGGCGAGGGCTATAATGATACTTCACCGCTATCTATTGATAAAATGCTTAATACAAGCATAAAAGGAACTATATTTCCATCAGGCCAAGAAGTATCAGGAGAAGTTTATCCAAAAATGTTCAAATACCTAAAAGAAGATATTTACGAAAACTATGATATTAGTGTTCTAATGTCTAAAGATATTATATAAAAATTACAGCATATAATATATAAAATGTATAAATCTATTTTTCTAATCCTTTTACTAATCAATGAATATGAATCATTCTCTATAATTGGTAAAACGAACTTTTTACAATTGCGAAATCCTACTTCGAATCTTAATATGGAAAGAAGAGATGTTTTGAAGATTGCTCGATTTATAACCTTGCCTCTGGTATTCAATAAATATTCTAATCCATCTATCGTATATGCAGAGGACAAATCAAAATCATTGGAGGATTTGCGGGACGAAGCCTATAGAATTATTGAAATTATTGATGCACAGAAAGATTCCTTGAATCTCCCAGTATTGGGTGCAGATTCTATTGCTGCAAAACAACAGAATAATGAAAATAATTATGTTACAAAAAAAGAGGCAAAAAATATTAGCGAAAAAGAAGATATCAAGAATACTCTCGATATTATTCTTACTGACTTTAAAAATAATGGTAAGGATAAACCTGAAACTGCACTTAAAACTCTTCAGTCTTATTGTTCCGATTCTAATGTTATTAAGAATAAGGATGCCTCTAAATTAAAAGAACTATTTGCCGATGGAAAATACGGTATTCTTCTCGGTAAGTTTGATAACTACTATATCACAAGCTATAACAAGATGTATGATACCGATGTTAACGAAACCTATTATGAAGTAGATGTTAAAATCGAAGCTCCCTATAATACAATGATTCGCAATAGCATTCAATTTGACGAAATGTATTATCCAGAAATCTCTGGAGACCCTTGTTATATCTTTTATAGATGGATATTTGCAAAAAGAAATGATAAATATATGCTCGATGGATGCTATATTCTTCATAAAAATGTCGAATGAGCTCTTTACAATTTACAATCTCGGCTGTATAGTAGGCTCTATATCTTTCAACGGTATATTAACATTGTTTGCATTCTCGGAAAAATCCTTTCCTCTTTCGTTTTCCAATTGTGTAAATGTGGTACCTTTGTAACTACCCAATACTAATTCTGTTTTTTTATTGATATTATCTCTAATATATTCAATACTTACTTTATCATTCGGTTTATATTTCTTCAAAATAATATTTAGATCATTTGGGCTATTTATTTCATCATTATTTATTGATATTATAATATCTCCGATGCTCTCTATTTTTTGTGTCTTGCTGTTCCTTGTAACTCCTCGTAGACCAGCATCATATGCTGGTGATTTTATAGGAACTTCAAGAACCAATAACCCTTTTGAAATTATAGGGATTCCGCTTTTTTCCGATTCTAATACAGAGGGATTTCTTTCCATATATGAGATACCTAAAATAGCTTTTTTAACATATCCCGTATCTATTATATCCGTTATAGATTTTACAGCATTTGTAATAGGTATAGTAAATCCAATTCCAGAAGATACACCATTACCGAGAGAAGCCGTGTTGATACCAATCAATTCTCCTTTGCTATTCAATAGAGGTCCGCCGCTATTTCCTGGGTTTATTGCTGCGTCCGTTTGAATAACGTTGTATATCTTGCGTCCCGTAGGAGCTGTTATTTCGCGATTATTAGCCGAAATTATACCGGACGTAAAAGAATGATCCTGACCAAATGGATTTCCTATCGCATATGCATATTCGCCAATAATAGGTTTGATATCCTTATTATAAGTAATAACATGAAGATCATCTGATTTATCTATATCTATTTTTAGAACAGCAATGTCTAAATCAGGGTCGATTCCAGTCAATTTAGCTTTATAATTTTTCTTAACATTATTTTTATCAGTAATGGTAATTATAGCATTATCGACCTTGTTTATAACATGAAAATTTGTTACAATATGCCCTTTTTTATCCCATACAAATCCTGTACCAACGCCTTTGGGCAAATCCTCCTTATTTAGATTGTATTTATCAGCCATTCCAGTATATTCTGTGCTAATATAGCATACAGAAGGAATAGCCTTTTGAAAGATATTCGATTGCTTCTTCTCAATATTAGGTATTATATTCTCGCATAAAAATATATAATTTATTCCCAAATAAGCAAACATTATATTTCTCCTATCAAGCAATTCTTTTGCTGGCCCAGTAGGACCAGTAGGTCCAAAAGGTCTATTATTTTCTATGGAATCAGAATCTTCTTTCATTTTTAAGGATAAACTACGCGAACTACGTGAGCTATGCGAACAAGGTAATCTGCAATGTAAATAAGATTTGGCAAATAGGATATGTGATGATAAAAGCATAAATAAGAGTTTTTTTACAAACATAATTCTTGTAATTATTATGTTGCTTAATATTTATATACTTATTTTTCCAAAAATTGATATTATCATTTACATGATGAAAAATATGGATTTGAATATCAAAGTTGCGTTCAATAAAAATTACATAAAAAAAATATTCAATCTTTAGACATAATGGTATTATTTTTGGTGGATATGTTCACAGTTATATAATTGCAAAACAATAGTGAACTTAATATCGATATATGGGATAGCAATAACACTTGTACCCAATGATATAGATGTGTATCTTAAAGATAATAAAAATTTCGAGAAAATAATGAGAGAAATAACTTTGGAATTAATTAAAGTATTGGAGGAAAAAATGTAAACATTACAAATATAATATCATATATCAATAATCCTATAAGTAGCATATACAGATATAATTATGATATCACTATCGGAAAAATACCTTATATTACCTTGGGGATTACTATAAATATCAATATTGATATAATAATATCAGATACTATTGTGCTTTTTGGGAAGACTTGAATTCTTATGCAATGGATTTATTATGACTGATCATACAATTTGTTTATCTAATAATACAGGTACAGCAATTGATAAATTAGAAATTTTAGAGAAAAAAATCTCGAGAGCAAAATAATTAAACAATTGATAAATTTCACAACAGATTATTGTATGAAAATTCCAGCAAGCAAAACCGATAATAAGTATGCTATATTTAGATATAACAAACAAGCCTGTAAAAGAATTCAAAAATTATTTAATCATAGATTTACGTGGGAAATAAGGAATTTACCAATAATGAAAGTTATCCCCGCAATATCTCAAAAAATAAAAAAAATGCTGTATCTGCTTCAATACAATTAAGAAAAAAAGCTAATATTGCTATTAAATACGAGAATATAATATAATAAGGTTTTCGTATGCATAGCGACTGTTTCTTTACACATATGTATAAACAAATCGAAGAAAAAAAAATTAGAATACTTATATAACGACTTGAAAATAAATAAAGATGTAGAAACATTGAAATGTCTGTGTGCAAAATATAATAAATTTCAATTGTAATAACATAGAAAATATTATAGGAGATTATCTAATTGCCATATAACATCTATTAGAAATCACGATATCTGTTTCCACGTTTCGCCACAGTGTTCGCATACATATAAATATTTCATATTTTTGCTATCATATTTAATATAAATTACCTGTTGCTTATCTTCTGGAGCATCACACTTATCATTAGGGCAATTGATCTTAGGATCTTTAATTCTTCTAAGTGTAGGATCATACCGCAAATACTTGTTAACATGTTGATTATAAAGAAGATCATCTTCGCTGTAAATAGTCTTCGATATCTTAATAGCACTATTAACAGTTTCTACTTTTTCAAACTCGCAATGTTTGCAATATTTGACAAGTTTTTTTTCTTCATTCGATTTCACATATAACATATTATCGCATAACTCACAGAACTCCATTTTATAATAGTAATAAGAAAATTATAAATCTTATATAATCAATTTTTAATTATCATCCTCATTTTCTTCATTGTCTTCCAATTTGTATGCAATACCGCGCCAACCTTTATTATCATAAGGCACAGCAAGCAGTTTCTCAAAATATGCCTTCAATTGATTTCTATCAGGACACTTTTTGCTCTTAATAACATTCGATGCACACCATATACGAAAATCATTATACAGTTTTGTAATAGTTAATCGCGGCTCTTTAATATCAGGATCAATAATAATCTTTTCACTAATAAATTGTCCAATAATATCATTGTTCTGTTTATAACTCTCTGTTGCAATTCTTACTTCAGAAGGTTCGTGTATTGAAGATGCATTAATATGTTTATGTCTCTCAATCATCATGCTCATGAAAATCTCCTTCCATTTTTCAAATTTATCGGTTAATTCAAAATCCATATGAAATTCATTTTTACACGCATCTGGATTTTCGCAGAATCTGCTTGAGAAGTTACATACTTTAATACGCCTCCATGTACCACCATCGTCACTTGGAACTTCGGGGAGTTCATTGCAAGTTAAAATCATCTTAAATTGCGGCTTAAATTCGTAAGGTTCCTTGAATAATGTTCTAACCAAAATTCTATCCTGACCCGAAAGCTCCTTCATAAGACCAATGTTCAATCTTTCATTCTCGCTGGGTTCTTGCATAACTGCGAATCGTCGACCCTTGGTTCTTTCCAATTCGCTTTGCGCAGCATTACTCGCAGCTCTCTTCTGAGTCAAAAGAGCGATTGGTAAAATACAGTAATAATCCCCAATTGCTTTTTGAATTAAATCGAGCAATTTAGATTTACCATTACTTCCTTGACCTGTGAATATATAAAATCTCTCCTGAGAAATACTACCATCCAAAATACACGACAAAGTATCCAATACATAATTTCGAAGATTCTTATTTGTAAAAATTTTTCCGAAGAACTCATTAATATCCGCTATTTCCGGTATCTCGCTATTGTATTTGATATAGTTATTTTTAGTAGAAAGCAATATATAATCATCGGGCATCCCATCACGGAATATATGAAGTTTTAAATCATATACACCATTCTCAAATCCAATCAAGTGCGATCTACTATCAAGTAGCTCTTCGAATTTATCGTCAATAAATAAAGTCCTACACTCTTTCATAATAGAATCTTTAAAACTCGCGTTTTTCAATTGCTTAGATATATTGATACATTTCTTACTTTTTTCCTCATTTATAGTTTTCATTATAGGATCTTCACAATGTTCAGCATAATAATGGCTTCTTTCCATAAATTTCCTACAAATATCTACACTTAAAATCTTACGCAATTCTAAGCCTTCTCTAGCTCTTATCCACTTGTGTTTTTCTCTATCATATTTATACCAGATATCTTTTGAAATTGCCTTAAATTCATCTTTAAATATAGCATAAACTACGCATGCAATATCAAAGTGTGAACCATCACTACCCAACGCATTATCGATAAGTTTTATAATTGACTTATTTACGACATCATTATACTTGGTTAAATTATCTTGTTTAGCCCACCACCGCAATGTTCCTATCCCCATATTATCTTTCCTCATTTTGTCCCATAAATGCTGGCATTCTCCTTCAATATATACGCTACTTATTTTAGAAAATTCAATCCATGTTTCGAGAAGCCTATAATCTATATTTCTCAATACCCATCCCATATTAATCCAATCCGTATAATTATCAGCACGGCTTGGAGATAAACACTCATTTACTAACTTTTTAATAAAGATTAGTTCATCTTCTGATACATACCTTTTGTCGTTGTTCAATGCTTTACCGAGGATATTATTTTGAACTTTAGATTTCAGTTTAGTATCCAACGCAGGAAGGATATGTTTGCTATATTGATTAATCTCAGTTATAAACTCTTCCTTGATAATGTTGTTATCTGCACTATGTTTACTTCTCATTGAGAACAACTTTATAAAATTAAGTTCATCAGAAGCGTTTAGTGTATAATTCGTTTTGATAGTTTCATTGTTTTTAAATTTATAAATAGAAGAAACGCGATAGGTTTCGCAATCAGGCTTCTTGCTACCATACATTTGCCAACAATTAGAATCGATAATAGCCTTATCTATGATAGATTCAAAGTCATTACATATAGGTAAATCTTTGAATATAGTATCCCCAATATCAATAATCTTCCTTCTGATAAAATGCTGTACATTATTAGAAATTATTATATGCGGAAATATAATATGAATCCCGTCCTTTAATTTATTACGGAATTCAATAGGATTAGGTTTTTCCATAACATATGCTATATTGTTATCATTAGTTATATTAAGATATTTAGATATAATATTGTAATATGCATCAATAATTTTAAATATATTATAGTCACTATATAATCGTTCGTACCTTTTATTATTATTTAATGAAGAATTTGAAGTTTGAGAACTGTAGATTCCTGATTTATCATCTGGAATAGTAAAACGAAAGTCTATATCTACACGCAGAGGACTTGGGTCTAATGGTTTTTCTGTAAAATATAATTGCACCCCATTTGTAAGAGCAAGACTATATAAATTGATAAATTCATCATAATTTTCATCAGATATATTAAGACTCACCTTCGGAGAACCAATACTTGTATTCGTATATGGTTTTCCCTTCTCAACGCGATATTTATTTATAAAAGAGCGCAAATCTTCATTTATACCCATTATTATAAATTATAATACTTTTATATATATCAATTTTTATTTTTATACATATTTTACATCCGATGCTTATGGCAAATAATGTATTACATTTGCTATAATAATATTTTTATTATTATAATATAGACGATATGCGTATAAAATATTCGAGTCCGACAAATATTAAAAATCCCAATTTATTCAGCAAACAATCTCTTATAACATTAATAAATGCGTGGAATGATAACAAAGCAGATAAGATAGTATATAGAAACACCTATAGCATATCTAAATTATCTGAGCTTTTAAATGAAAAAATCAAACCTATTTGTAACGATAAAGAATATTGGTGTTGGACAGGTGCAATAAAAGAATTAACGAATAATAAGAGAACGAAAGAGATCATTAGTAATATAGAGAAGGCCGAATTGAGACCAGAGATGCCAGAAGAATGGTACACAAATCCTGTAGAATGGTTGTCGAATTATGATATAGAGGATGTAATGATACAATATAATAACGAAGAAAAATATAAATTCTGTTTTTTAGGCGTATTTCCCATTGATTTTTCGGAAGAAGATAAATTCGGAAGATGTTTGTATAGCCAAATATGTTCTATAGATATTAATAAATATATAAATAAAAAAATTAAATACATAGGCCTAATAACAAATTTAGATAAACATAATCAACCGGGCTCACATTGGACGTCGACATTTATTATAATAGACCCCGATATTAAATGTTATGGCGCATATTACTATGATAGCAATGCATCCCCTATTCCTAAGTATATTCTTAAATTTTTAAAAAGTATTAAAATGCAATTGAAAAAGAAATATCCTGATAAAGTATTTAATATTCATAATAACAATATCAGACATCAAAAGAAAAATACAGAATGCGGTATGTTTTCTATGGCTTTTCAAATAAGATGGCTAAATGCCTTATTAAACTATAAAAAGCTTAAATTTAAATCTCCTTACGAATGCCCTGATTTTGTGAAGTATATAATAAACGCCAAAAATATCAAAGATAGTACAATGGAAGAGAGCAGAACATATCTTTATAGACCTAACTTTAAAAAACATATAGCAAAATTACATAAAAAATTATGATGTGTATAGATATATAGGACTATTTTCTATATTACTATTAAGTCGCGTAAGTTGTCTTGAGATGGGTGTAATTGATGATTTTAAACAAGAGAAAAATAAAAAATCCATTATTATTGCTTCAGAGAAAATGATAAAAGACAAGTATAATATAACTATCGATAATGGCGAATTAATAAATATTATTAACGGAATTGTAGTATCAATATGCAATGATGTGATATTAATTAAAAACATCGTTAAATTAATAGAACTCAATACTATAGCATTAACAAAAATCAGAGATTATGTAGAAATAAATATAGTAAGGAAAACCGAAGAAGTATTATATCATCAAGAAATACCTATAGAAAAAGAACTTATAAATAATAAATATGAAACTGAGGAATTATTATCTAAAGTATTGGAATTAGAAGAAAAAAGAAGAACCATCAATTCATTAGTTAACTTAGAACAAATAAAAGAATCTGAAATTCCTATAATTTCAAACAACAGTATGGAACCAAATATTGCGGATACTATTTTTTCTCCATATACTGTTATAAATACTACTCCTAATTCTACAAATGATAATATTGAATTGGTAGCATATATTATTGAGAAAATGGAAAGTATAATTAATAGTAAAAAAAATATAGGTTACAAAAATCTAATTATAAACAGTTATAATCGCGATTGGACAATTTATAATAATAGAAATAATTTATCTTTATCAGTTAATATAGATTTAAACAAGAACGTTATTGAGCCTAAAAAAATATTAATGCCTAAATATATTAAAAATACAACTCCTTATATTACTATGACTATAAATGATGGAAAAAAATATCAGAAATTTCAATTTATAATAGGAGATTCTTCGGGCGGGCATTGGGACACGTGGGTTATAATTAACAACGATCGCGATAATTTGAATAATATTATAAGTTTAAATAATAAAGATTGGGTAATTACATTCACTAATTTTTTGAATACCGAATTAAAATTAGGAAGCGATAATATAAATATTAGCGGAATATCAAGAACTTTTGAAGACAATGAATATATTATAACAATAGATAAAAGAGATTTAATTTTATATAACGAATATTACTTAGATTATCTTAATAAATATGATAATATTTTATTAAAAACAAGCGACGATGAAGATGTGTGTTTAAAAATTATAGAAATTGCAGACAATGCAATCACCGTATTAAGCGATAGAAATATCCTCGATTATACCGACGGTACTCTATTAAATTATAAGGCCCAGTATACTATAGCACTAACTTACAACTCTAAAATAGCTAAGTGAGAATTCTATAATATTATATTATTATTACGAGAGCTCCTGTGAATATAAATATTATCATAGTTACTATATCCAATCTATATAATAGTTTTGTTTTTTCATTAGGACTTAAGTTATTTTCAAATTCTGTATCTAATATCTTGTCTACTCTTAAATTAAACAAATATTTGTAAATATAAGTATAATCGAGAAAATCACCTATATTTTTAATAAAATCTTCGGTTTGTATTATTATAACTACTAAAAAGGCGAAAATAACAAATAATACCAAATGAATAACAAGATTAGATGTATTAATATGCATATTTAAGTAATTAAATATGATCCTAAGTTTATAAGAATCTAAATTAATAAATATAACAAATATAGCTAATATAAATAAATATAGCAAAACATATGCTATTATAGACGTGCGTAAAGTCTTAACTATATTATATTCTATGAATAGTTCAATTATAACTACTGATATTGTTCTTATTATAAAAATTAACATTAGAAATACCGCCTTGTCTTGTAGATTAATTTTGAGAACTAATTCAGGATCTAAGTCATTCAATATTATTTTATTTTTTAACTTTTCTCCTTCATCTATATAGATAAAATAACTCGAGTCGTCATTCGAATTTAATTTAGCTTTAATGCCATTATTGTAATCATCCCATAATTCTTGGTATATTAATTTCTCATCTTCATCATTTCCGTCTCTATCTTTGTTACCATCTTTAGCGTCGTTATTTGCATTTTTATTAGATATATCATCGCTTATATAATTATTATATAGAGTATCTTCCAACATCCTGATAATCTCGACAAATTCACTTTCTGGACTTTGTTCTATTAATTTTTCTAATTTTTGAAGCTTTAATTTTTCCTTAAAAATTTTTTTAATTTCATTTATTTTTTCAGTAATTTTTTCTGTTTCTTTCGTTAATAATTGATTATCTTCTCTTCGTTTATCATGATTATCTCTCAGACCCCCCACTCCTCCTGTTACTCCAGATACTCCCGTTGCTTTTCCTCCTCTGGGTCGATAATATTGATCATAATATGATGATGAGTAATAATCTTTTCTATTTAATTCAGAATATTTTTTATTTGTTAGATGTCTAAAGTTAGTTAATTCTTCTATTTTTTTTTTCAAAAAACTTCTCTTTTCTTTTAATTCTAATATTATATCTGATTTCTCTACCGTTTTGAGTTTATATATTAGTATAATTGTATTAATAATAGAAGCATACTCTACTATAGAATAAACAGTTTCTTTTAAATTTATTAGTTCCTTATATAAATCTGTTAACAATGCAGTAATATTTTTTTCTATAGTATCAATTGAATTATAAAAGACAGTTAATTTATCAAGTTCACTTTCAAAATCCAGTCTTTCTACCGATAATTTTTTTATAGGGTCGTTATTGTAGTCATTATCACTATTATTACTATACGCTGGAGTCTTGATATCATCATTCATAGGGACTTCTTTAATGTTTGGGTTTTTATACTCGATATTTTTTGTTAACATTTTACCAGATTTTTCATAAGAATTGTTAAATTTTACATATTCATCAATTATATTAGTATAAATATCTTTTAAATTATTATAGATAATTGTTAAATCGTTTAATAATCTCTTAGTATTATTAGTTTCCTGACCACCGCCGGAAGATTTATATTTTAAATTTGAAAAATACTTTATTAATTTTAGATATTTAATATTATTTTTAATACTATTATCTCCTACGAACTCTTTATAATTATCTTCGTTGACGAAGTAATTATAATTATCAATTTTATTTTCCGAACTCTTTTTATAGACAGAATTAGATGATTTATTATCTTCTATAGCAGCAGCCGCAGCCGAAACAGATACATTAATAGGATTATTTTGTTTAGTTAGAATAGTTTCAAAAGTCTGATTAATAGTGTTTAATATATCAATATCTATATTGTCTAATTTGGTAGTCTTCTCTTTAATCTTATTTATAGCATTGGTAATATTAAGAGAACCTATTTGTATTTTACCGCCACCCTTTAATCCGTCATTACCTATAAAATTTAAATACTCTTTACTTTTAGCTCTTTTTCTGATATTTTCTCCTATTTTATTTGATACTTTAATATCCTTGGGTTTTATTTTATAAAGTGTTTTTAATTTTTCAATTAACTCTTCCTCGATAGCTTTCTTAATATCTTCGTCATTCTCTATAATTTTATTTTTTAAATTTTCGATTTTATACTTGAATGCTTTATAAAAATCTAAAAGAACTAAATCATCGATGCTGCCATAATTTGAAGTTTTAAATAATATATCTAATTTCTCTAAATCACTTCTAACAATAGCTTGTTCTTTATAATTTTCATTAGGTACTATCTTTGGTACATAATAATAACTTTCCCCGTCGTCCATTATTTTTAAGTAAGGCACTTTTCCTAATTTATATGAATCATCTCTTAAGGAATTTAAATCAGTCTTCAACTCCAAAATAGTCGAAGGGATTTCTATATTATTTGAGCCAGCATTTTCTTTAATATAATTTATTATTTCATCAGGAATATCTACAAAATAGTCAGATTTTATATCTATAAAATCGGAATTCGAATTTTCTATTTTATGTGACGATATATTTAATTTAACCCAATTATAATAATCATATCTATAATCAAAAAGGAATAATAATGTAAAATATTGCCGCAAGTCATCTTTTAAGTTTATACCAATAGTCGAACCGTTATGTAATTTAATATAATTGCCAGAATTATTTGTTAATATATGTAATGCGTTTGCTCTTTCAGCCATATAATTATTAATAAACTCTATTATAATTAATAGATATAACTTTTTTACTAAAATTTTGTTGCTATGATACTTGTTAGTATCCATAAATATATTGTAAATAATGATAGAGATTTAGTTAATTTTTTTCTGTCTTCGTATGATATAATATTCTCGAACTTTTCTTCTTCGTCTTCTTCTGAATAGTTATTCTTTTTCTTAATATTGAGTATTACTGGTACAATTATTAATATGAATATTATACACGAATGTACTATTAATCTTGTTATTCCGTTTGTGCCCATATAGAAATAGTAAAATAACGAGCGAATACTGTTCATCGTATTGCTTAAATTCATATAATCTACTTTAAAACCATTATCGATATTTATGAATAAAATGATAAACCAAAATATTGCAACGTATACAACGGCGTAATATATGAAGCCTTCCTCGAAACTCTTTATTATATTGATATCAACACACCATTGCACAAGTATTAAAGAGATATATCTTATAAAAAATGTAACTATTATAAATACAAATCTGTCCTCAAAGGTTAATTCAGTATTCTTATAATAATTATTGGGATTGTTTTCAAACGAAAGCAACTTGTTTTTTATATTTTTTAATTCGTTTTTTTTTCTCTTTTCATCCATATTATCATCTAATTCATTGTAATCGTCGATTGCTTTATTGAAATTTAATATTGAGTTATTGTAATCTTTATTATTACCATCTATGCTATATTTATTATTAATATTGGTTAAATTTTTAAACTCATAATTTTTTTGAATTGCTTTTAAAATACCCATATATTTTTCTCTATCAGAAGAATTATGATTCCCAGCTTGATTTTCACGACTTTCTTCGGCCGATGAATTATCAATTTGATGTTTGCTAGCATATTGTGCTCTTGTTTTTACAGAATTTATTAATTCATCATACGGATTATCGTAGGTTAATTTTGGATCTAACCTTGCAGATAATCTCTGTGGCTGCGATTGACGCAATATAGATGTTATTTCCTGTATATCAGACTGTCCTGACTGTCCTGACTGTCCTGACTGTCCTGATTGTCCTGACTGTCCTGATTGTCCTGACTGTTTGAAAGGATCTGAAGGCTCACGAGAAGGACGTGAAGACTGGCGAGAAGTATAAGGATCTGTATTCGTTTGTATATTTGATAAAATAGCTTCTGTTGTTTGTGTTTCCGAGTTTTTTAAACCTTCTCTTGGTTTTATAATTTTTTCTTCAACTAAAGACCGTAATAATGAATCTATATTTTCCTTTAGAGATTTTTTTATTTCAATTTCGCTATTATCTTTTTGTTTTAATTTTTCTACAATATTTGTAACGAGCTTTTTAATTTTATCAGTATCGGTAACAGTACCACTTGGAGTATTATTATCAACGATTTTTTCAACTTCGTCAGGATCTGCTCCATCTGCTCCTTTACTTTCACCTTCTCCTCCTCCGCCCCGCATAAGTTTTCTCACGATTTTACTTACATTATCTTTGGTAATATTGTTTCCATAAGTATCGATAATTAATTTTTCTAATTTTTTATATAATATTTTATTATTCCTAACATTTTTAAATTCAGCAATTTTAATTTCGTTTATTATTTTAATAATCCTTTCATTTAATATATCATCCGACGATCTTAGTTTTCCGCCGCCGTTACTGTCGTTGCCTCCTCCTTTAATTACAGGTGTTGTTGAAGTACCAGATATAGACATTGCATACTTTAGTTTATCATATAATACCCTCTCTTTTTCATTAATTTCCTTAACTTCATTAAATTTTTTATAGATAAGTTTAATAATTTTAGAATTCTTTTTGTACATTTTGATAAAATTATTATAAAAGTTATATCGTAAATTATAATTTTTTTTTAAATCAATATCTTTAATCAAAGTATCTATCATATCTTTTTTACTTTCTTCCTCATTATCTTCTTCTTCTTCTTCATTAATATTTAATATATTAGCATAGTCTAATTTTTTATCCATTATACTAAAAAAATAATACTTCCTTATAGGTATTATAGATAAAAATATCAATTTTGAACTGTATATATCATTTTCCATATTATTGAAAATAATAATAATATTAATAGAATTCCGGCCAATATATTATTAAATGAACTTCTAAAATAGTATAACATGAGGTAATTTAGAAATAATAATACAAGTGACCAATAAAGTATCAATATAATACCAAATACTGATAAATTCAAATTATTATATATGGTATTTTTATTCATGAACTGTTTAATTTTATTCTGAAAATGCTTATTAAATTGTACTTCGTCCCGAAATATATTCTTTATAATATCTGATTTATTTTCTTCTAATCTCTTGGTATTTTCTAATAATTTTTTGCGATTTAAAGGAATATATGCAGATGGAATATATTTGCATGGAAATAAACCAAAAATATATAAATATCTCTTATTATCTTTATTGAGATTATCATTGTTTAAAAATACATTACATATCAATCTATAATTATACTCATTATTATTCATTATATCATTAGTTGGCTTTAACATAAATAAATATGGTTTTCTAAACTCCAATCCCATATCTTCTACGCGATCACAGTTATCCTTAACTTGATCAGTAGCAGTTGTAGAAGTGGCTGTTGTAGTAACAGGAGCAGCAGCAGGAGCAGCAGCAGGAGCAGCAGCAGGAGCAGCACAAGGAGCACAATGAGCAGAAGGAGTAGAAGGATCAGAAGCAGGAGCAGGAGCAGAAGCAGAAGCAGTAGCAGAAGCAAGAGCAGGAGCAGGAGCAGAAGCAGAAGCAGAAGCAGAAGCAAGAGCAGGAGCAGGAGGAAGAGTTTGTCTTTGATTTAGTTGTTGAAAATGTTCTATATTTTCTCCCGAACGTCTACCATTTAATAAACCCTTTTCGTCAATTAATTCGTCAACTATATTATCTAAAACAATAGACCCTCCAGTTACTGTAGCTACAGTAGTTAAATTCTGCTCACCACTCATTAAACTACTTGATACATCTGGTTTACTTTCTGATATAGTTGATTTAATAGTTTTTGATTTTTTCGCAGTCGAAGAAGATTCCGAAGAAGATTTAGAAGAAGCTTTTGCCGCAAAAGATTCTATAATATCATAAAAATTCATATTATTATATTTATCATATATATATATAATAATTATTTGATAATATGAAATCAAAATAATTTATTAATATTATTATTTTTTACTAAGGCCAAATTGTAAATGATTCCTATCATTACCATATTTATAAAATATGTTGCGAACAATTCATAACCTATTGTATTATTGGCATTATCATTAATAATATTTTCATGTACAAATGGGTTTTTAGAGATTATTTTGTAGATACTACAATCGCTCCCTATATTATTATCATCAACTGGTATATTATATTCAATTCTTTTATTATTTATTTGATAATATACTGATTTTATAATATTCATTAAGTAATTATTGGATTTATCAAGATTAATTAATCCGCTACTTATCAATTTATAATATATAGATTGCAAATCAGTAGCTTTTATAAATTCACCTTTAGAAGTTAATTCAGTATTTTTGCTAACAGCATCGGTAATTAAAAAAGTATCATTAATATTTAAATTTTTATTTTCATATTTTTGCTTTTGCAATAATAATAATCTAAACAACTTCATATTTCTATAATTGTCTATAAATAGCATGAGCGATGATTGTGAACTGTCTGTATTTTTTCTTATAATAACAAGAATATCGTTTGCGGTTGGTCGTCCATCTGGTTGACCACTTGGAGGATACGCGGATATTAATTTATTAAAATGGTAATGTGAAAGAATTTTAGTGTATTCATTAACATGTTCGTCTATATATGACTTGTCGTAAGTATTACTGAATAATTTACTAAAAATTTGTTTTTTATCTTCTTCCAGAAGAAGACTCTTATCATTATATTTCTTATAATCATCAAAGAACTCTTTTTTTAATAAGAATTTATTCCATATTTTTTTATTATCATTATTCGTGTAAAACATAACATATTCTTTAAAGAATTCGTATAATTTTGTATCTTTGTCGGTTTTATCATAATTTTTGAATGAGCTTATTAAGTTATTAATAATGTTTATTAAATCTGTTTTAATTCCAGCAAATTTACCAATATATGCATTGAACTGTCCTATATTACTGGTAATATCTATTATATCTTTATATGTAACTTTTTCGTTTATATAGTCAAATAGATTTTTATCAGAATTTACTATAATCACATCATCTTTTAACATATCATTTTTTCTATATAATTTTTTATAAATTAAATTTCCAAATTTATTATGATAATCTTTAAAATTACTATAATCATAATCTATATCTTCAAAAGATTCTATAGCATTACCTGTAGAATCGATTACTATATCGAACTTACCTAACGCTGCATCTTCGGAATCAGCCAACGACAGATTATTGTAATATATAAAAGACATTAATACGTTTGTAATAAGATATAACTCATAATACGGGCCTTTTATGTAATTATCTCTCTTATATGAATAGCTAATAAAAGGGATTATCATATTATTTAAATCATTTAAATCTCTTTTATAAGAGCTATTTAAAGCCCCGTATATAAAATTTAAATTATAGTTTGTATTATAATTGATAAATACAATTATATATAATATAAATATTAATAATATGATTACTGGTAGAATAATTTCATCAAAATATTTATATAATATATCAGTATATTGAATATAAAATATTATTAGATATATTATAGATACTGCGAAAATTATTAATATGAAATACGCAAGTGTTTTAATATTTTTAATATAATACGAACCGACGTCATATTCTAAATCATAATAGCTGGGATTATTTAAATTTTCCAAAAAACCGAAATATTTCTCATAAAATGTATTCTCGCTATTATAAGAAAAATCTACTGAATAATTTTCTTGCGACTCTAACGGAGAACTAAATGGTTCGTAATTAATACCAAAAAAATTTGATTTGGACATAACACTTCCTTCTTCCGTCTTAAAATCAATATATTCTACAATAATTCTTTTAATCTTTGTACTTCCATCATTACTTTCAATTTCTTTAGAATTATAAATACATTTTAGAATATAGTCAGTTAATTCTACTAATAATTGATGTTTTTTATAAATATTATTTTTTATTACATTGTCTTTCAAATTATCCTTTATATATTTAGAAATATCTTCATTAAAATTCTTCATTTCATTTATTGAAAAACAAATTAGGATTTTCAATAATATTTTCCAATTTTCTTTAACCAACGGGTCTGTACTTTTAGATGTTTCATCAATACTTTTTTTTATATTTGTTAGCTCATCTTTTATACCTTTATAATCTCTTAATGAAAAATTATTGAGAATATCTTCGGGATTATATGTATTCCCTATAGCAGGTTTCTTTTTACTATCCAATGCATTATAATAATTATTATATGTTGTTTTACCATTAGTAGGAAAAAGATTGTTTATCTTGATTACAGGAATATCTGCCGAAGTAAGTGGTATAAATATAGTACCCCCGTCTGTCGATTTATCAGTTATCGAGGTTCCTTTAAATTTATATGTAATAGTATCATCTATATTTAACTTAAAATTTGCTTCTACTCGATATCCTAAATCGTCACGATAAGTTATATTAGTTATATATGCGTATATATATTTAAACAATACTAATTTATCTCTTGTTAAGCTTTGTGGAGAAGGAGCTATTTTATAGCAATCTTTTACTATATTTTTTACTATATATATATCTGATAATTTTGCAATTTTATTTTCTAATTTATTTACAATTGCGTTTAAAATATCACCATCTAACTTGGGATATTTATTGTTGGAAAATGTTAATAATATATTCATAAAATTTAATATTAAATAAGAGAACATTACTATTATTATAAAATATCCGATAGACAAAAATTTATATTTGCTACCTTTTATACGTTGTTCGTCTGGATATTCTAATATATTAGCAGATAGTGCAATTAATATATATAGGACTCCTATGACTACTATGGTGGATAAAATATAATACGAGATGTTCTCGATATTATAAGTATTAATACCACTTAATAATGGATTATTATAATTAAAATAATTTTTATAACCTACTCTATCGCTTGGGATATATCTCGCAATTATTATAATTAATGCAAAAGTAAATACTGCAATACCAAGAATAATGGGTAAAGACTTAATAATATTTCTAATAATATTACCATCTATATTATCAATAGCTAAACAATAAACATTATTATATTCAATTAAATTGTAAAAGATATGTGCATATATTGCTAATATAATTATTAATATCATGACGTAGTATGTTTTTGTATTAAAAATATCATTAGACGATAGTAAATTGTAACTATTATCAGCGATTTTAAACCTCGAAGTTTCAGCTTCGCAGTAAATGTCGTTACAATATTTCTTTATATTAATATCCGAGACATCTTTAATATAATTAATTTTAAAAAAAGATAGTGATATATTTTTCAATTCGTTTATAAAAATTATTATCATCATAATTAATACGATAAATAATACAGTATTCATTTATAAATATGATACACTTTATACATTATAAAGAAAAAAAAGATTATTAAATTATTCTAAATTTTTTTTACCAACTTGTCCAATAATATAGAATATATAGATTGAAATAATGATAAATGAGATAATTAAAAAATTAGATTTAATAGCCTGAGACAATATATATATGGACATGAAAATTAAAATAAAGTATGCTGTAATATACTGCGTTACGTCATCTATTTCGTCGTTTATTTTACTAATAGACTTCTTTTTATTATATGATTCAAATTTATCTATATTTTGTAATGTTAATTTATAATTGTTATTATTACTTAAAGCTCCTGTCTTAAGATCGGATAATTCGCGAAATAACTGTATATTAAAAGGAACATCTGCGATAGAATTAATATTTTCATCTATAGAAGACTTTCTTATTATATCAATGATCTTTTTATTATTATCTTCTTCATCATTGTTTTCTTTAATTATTATGTCTAATTCTTTTAAAAGCATAATATAATTGAATAAATCAGTATCTATGTAAATTTCTGTAATTTTTTTCAAAATCAATGAGAATATAATTGTAAAGATAGCAACATTTATGAAGGCAAATATTATAGAGTATGCGTAATTATTAGATTTGACGTTGCCTGCGTCACTTGCGTCACTTACGTCACGTGTGTTATAGACATTGCTAAATACTATGCTTAGATTTAGTAAAAATACAAGCCATAAAGCGATAAATAGAGGTATGCTATAATGCAAATAATCGTTATAAACTTTCATAATATTTAATTGGCCGTTAATAATGCTATAATTCCGGTTGATAGGTATTGTATCGCTATCTGATTTCGAATTTTTATAGTTAAAATTCTGCGATATTCTATCAAAATCAAAAATATAGATAGATAAATTCCACATATATGTGTTTTTTATTTTAATACTATTTTTATCATAAACTCCTTTCTTGTTAGTACATATGGTATTGTATTTTTCAATATTATTATTTAGATCTTTCATATATTTTAGATATATTAGCGGATATAAACTGATTAATGTAAGTATTAAAATAAGAGTAGTTATAGATACTAACTCGAAATTTTCAATCATAATATATTATATTCTAATATATACTATAATAAAAAAGATTCTATAATATAGGTCTTAGTGCACTATTTCTATAACTTTTAGATTCTAAATCGGATAATTCTTTGAAGAACTCTTTAATTCTACTAATGCGTTCTTTTTCGGTAATAATTCCTTTGTTATATAAAGCGGTGGCTTCTTCGTAATTTTTGAATATGATATCTGATGATAAATAATCCCTTTTAAATAAATCACTAAACAAAAATTTAAAATTTTTTTTAAATTCCATAATATTTGCCATCATATCATATGCATCCACAAATTGATCTTCCTTACCTACATCGGGATTATCATTATATATTTGAAGCGAATGTATATCTTGCAAATCTTTAAAACTCATGGTATTAAAGCTCATTATTTTGTATCAATTTATATATTATTGTAATAAAAAAATAAAAATTGATTAAATCAGTAAACCTAGTACCTATTACCAATAACCAGATATATGTCTTCTAATCAGAAGCTTCAAACTTTTGTAAAGGATAAAGTAAATAAGAACCTTCCTTGTGATGCTATCAATAGTGAGAAAGAAATTATTGAATATGTAAAGAATGCAATTAAAGAAGGGAAGGTAGAACTGAAAAACAAGAAGGGATCTAAGAATAATAACAATGAAGAAAAGCCTAAATACGAATTGTCTTCATATCAAGAATATATGAAGGAAAAGCATTTAATCTTTAATAAGAAAGATTATCCTGAACTTTCCAGTAAAGAAAGGTTGAAAAAAATTGCCGAAGAATGGAACAAATTCAAAGAAACTGATGAATATAAGGAGAAGAATAAAAAAAAGGAGAATAGCCCTGCTAAAATCAAAACTAATAAAGAAGTCTCTGATGATGAAATTGAAGTTAAGGAGACTTGTGAGGTATGTGAGCCCAACGAAGAAATAGACAATAAAAACGATGGAGAAAATGAAGTCGCTGTTAAAAAGAAGAAAGCAGGTAGAAAATAAATTAGATACTATTAAATGATAATTATATATTTCTTATAATTGATAAGTATGTGGCAAAACCATCTGCTATATTAACATTATTATTATAATTGGACATTCTAATATCAAAATGGCACCAACGGTCTCTGTATTTTTTAGGAATAAAATTCATTAAGAATAAACTCGCCATTAGTCCTTCGCTGTTTTTGCATTCATAGCCACTATTTTTAACATCAGCTACTCTCGATTTAATATAAGACATATATTCTATCCATGCAGGTATTCTTATATTTTTTTCGCTATATTTATTACCATACTCCACTATTTTACTAGAAATATTTTCATTTGTTGTAAAATATGTAAAGCTACTATGGCAATTTATTCGTTCCGACCATCCTGTTAATGTAGCAAAATCAAATATATAATCAGGCTTGTACTTATTACACGAGTATGTTAATGCGTCTGCAAGTATTAATCTTCCTTCAGCATCAGTATTCACTATTTCGACACTTTGCCCATTATATGCCTTAATTATATCATTGGGTTTTATAGAAGACCCCGATACTATATTTTCTACGAGAGGGCAAATACATATCAATCTATTATTATATTTTAATTTAGATAACATATATAAGATACTAACGCTAATAACAGCTCCTTCTTTATCCATATACATATTATTCATTCCATTTGATGTTTTTATAGAATATCCTCCTGTATCTATAGTAACGCCTTTGCCTATCATACAAACACTTTTTTTATATTTTGGAGGAGCATAATCTATAATTAAGAATCTCGGTTTATTTATAGAGGATTTTCCTACAGCATTTATTAAATTTAACCCAATTTTATCCATCTGTTTATCATTAAATACTATTATCTTAACATTATTACTATTTTTAAAAACCTTTTTAACATATTTAGTAAAATTCTCTGGTGTTGATATATTAGAAGGTTCGTTTATTAAATTTCTCGCATTATAAGAACCTTCAACTATATTAACTATATTTTTTTTGTTTTCATTTGATATTTGAGGAGCATAAAAGAGCATAACATGTTTCCTTTCAGATTTCTTATATTTATCAAATGAGTAATTTCCCTGTAATATTCGATAAATAAATGCTTCTATAAATTTTCTATCTAAATTCTCTAAATTAAATATTACTTTGTTCTTAAAATTATGATTATAATGAATAATAGTTTTTATTTTAGAGGAAACATTTATTATATCCAAATGATCTTTAATATATATATCACAATTCTTATTTGAAGCAACTGTTATAACATTTTTTGCGGTATCCTTAGCGTCATTAATAAATAAATTCATATTTATTTCCTATCTAAAGAATATCTTTTATTCTTAATTTCTTCGGTAACATCAGTCAATTGTGAATTTTCAAATCTATATATTTTATCGGCAATTTCTAATGCTGAAAAGCGATGAGCTATTATAATCACCGTGATGTTTTTTTCATTAGAACACTTTTTAATAGTATTTTGAACCATCTCTTCGCATTCTGGATCAAGCGCTGACGTTGCTTCATCAAAAATTAATATATTGGGATTCCTTATTAAAGCTCTTGCTATAGATATTCTCTGTTTTTGACCGCCAGATAAAGAGCTGAGTTCAGTACCTTCGAGAACTGTATTATATTTATTGGGAAGCATGGATATGAACTCGTGTGCATTTGCTTTTTTTGCAGCATTTATTATATCTTTTTCACTTGGATTCTCAATACCGTAAGCTATATTATTTGCTATAGTATCGCTAAATAATATACTGTCTTGCGCTACATATCCTATTTTTTGTTTCAACCATTTGTTATCATATGTATTTGAATCTATATTATCTATATAGATATTTCCTGAATTTATTGATAAAATATCCAAAAGACATTTAACTAATGTACTTTTGCCCGAACCTGAATTTCCAATAATTGCTATTTTATCACCTGCATTAATTTTAAAATTTAAATTTTCTATTAAATTATTTTCGGCTTTCTCATATTTGAATTTAATATTTCTAAACTCTATTTTCCCATCTAAATTATCATCAAGTGGTATATAGTATCCCCTCGGATGCATATTGGTATCAAGTAATTCCGATATTCTTTTATAAGGTTCTTTGCATTTGATAAATTCATTATTATATTGTATTATAGCCATCACATTATCATACAAGCTCTGATTGTGAAGAATAAAAGATATAAGACCTTCTGTACTATTTAAATACTTTGCTGCTAAGATTATTCCTATGGTTGTAAATGTAGGAATATTACTAATTAACAATAAATTCATGCCATATAAAATAGTCTCTTTAAAAATGTAATTTAATTGCTTATTACTAAATAAGGTATGTTTATCATTAGTTATATCTTCGGTTGAATATGTTTTTATTATTGATATGTGGGATATTGTCTCGTGAATATAAGTCCCAGTTGTTTTATTTAATTCTTCGTAACCCTTCATTATTATTTTATTGGTCTTCTCGTATAATTTAGAAATTCCCATATTTATAGGAATTAATAAACACACTAATATAGTTAATTTCCACGATATTTTATTGAGCATCCATAAAGTAGCTATTACATGAACAAGAGATCTTGTTATAACATTGATATTTAAAGAAATACTGGTTGAAACAATTCTAACATCGTTATTAATGTAGTCCAACAATTTGTTTACAGGGGTTGTCTCGTAAAACCTCGATTTTTGATTTATTAATTTATTATATATGATTTTTCGTAATCTTATATTCATACAATTTCCCGAGTATGTAAAGCATGCTCCTCTAAAAGAACATGCTACCATAGCCAATACATTTGCATACAATAATAGAATTAATCTTTCTTTAGAAAAATCTCCTAACATTATTTTACCCATATGCTCATTAGCATATACACTATAGTATGAACCTGTGCAACCAAATATCAATCCTGCAATACTGTATTTCTTATCATTACCTATTAATTCTACATAACGCTTTATTAATTTCATTTATTTTTATTTTATAATTATACTCTTATATTATTTATATAATAAGGTTTGTATTTATAATTTTCATAGTTTTAGTTGCCTCAGTTCTCAATATATTATCACAATTTTTAGTAAAGACATTCTCAAAAAGTATAGCAAAACTCCTGCTTGTATTTTACCGCTATTACCACCACAGTATTTATCAATGCTCTTTGAAATATTCATTACACTAATTTCAAATAAAATTACTTGAGTTTTCCTTCATTACTTTTGTTGCAATCGTAAAAGTACAAAGAGTGTTTTTAACGAATGTTTTGTAAATTTCTCCATTAAAATTATCTTTACTTATTAGTCTTTCTAAATTTATTATATTACGAATAGTATACCCTTTTCTATCCCCAAATATTTTCTATTCCAAGCAATAATTGTTCTTAATATGTCACAAAATATTTTTTATATAATGTAAAAAAATGAACATGATTATTCAATGTATATTTATCAACGATTAATTTAGACTGTAAGAATCTGGATGTTTTATTTACAGTTTTTAACTTTTCATTCTCTGCAAATAAATCAGTTATAAAAATAGCGCTGCGTCTGCTACAACTGTTATGAGAATTGCTCGAAGAAATACTCCTTATTTTTGTAAATATATTTTTCTTCTAATATTCGCTTGATTTACTTTTAATAATTTATTGATATCATTATCTATATCTGAATTCATCTATTATATTATATATATATAAATATAAATTATACTATATAATAATAATGAAAAATATTATTAAATGTTTAATTTATTACGCTGATTTAATTGAATATGAAGAAAAAAAATATAAAATAGATACAAAAATAACCTATACAATCCCTCCTTATCAATATAATAGGATCTATGCATATCCGCGAAGGTATACGCAATAACCGCTCTAAAGTAAGCACTTATCCTTTTTACTGCTGGCCAATTCTTCATTCGTAGGCTCGTAATTATTATTATTTATATCTATATCCTGTGGTATATTATCTTCGAGCAATTTTTTAAAGAGTATATTTTCTAATTCCTTATCAATGTATGTATCGTTAACATAGAATGTATATTTGGTACTATTCTTTCGCTCGTTATCTACCATACCATATTTCATGGGAACAAATTGATTAAATGTGTTATTATTTTTTATATCATAGCCTTTATAGGGAAATAATACAATATTGTCTTCGGATATTACTCCTATAATTTTTATTAATATCACGTTTATTATTGTACCATTTGTTATTACAACAGCCTTTACGTGCTTTCCTTGAAATTTACCGACTCTATATAATATTAAATCTATATCAAACATATAATATTCAGGAGATTCTTTGTGGTATCTATATCTATGCATTAAATCGTGAACTATTTGTATTTTTTGCTTTGCATCTTTACCTGGTAAATCCATTTCTGCACTATTATTCAATTTTTCTTCTAAGAATTTATATATTTTGTTATAATATTTGAGTAATAATTGTATCTTTCTGTTATCTTTTTCAAGCTTAGGGTTCAGCCATTTACTCCAGTTATTTCCTTCTACGGCTATTATCAATTCATTGCAATTATTATGAAAGACCTGTTTTAATTTTTCATTGTAAGTATTATTATCAAATTCGTAATAATATACATTTACGGCTTCTTTCTTAATATTAACATCATAGGGTATGCTCGAATTTATTATATGTCTATTCCAAGGATATTCGCCGGTATTTTCATACATAATACGAGTATTCGAAGGCATATATTTAAAATTATTATCATAGTTAATAGCATCACTATTCATATTAAAGGTTTCAATATTTTTCTCAGTATCTTTTAAATATCTTTTAATTACTAAAAAAAATATAATAACAATTAATATTATAGATAATATATTGTACAGTATTATTATATTACTATATTTCATATTTTATATGCTTCTATAATCTAATAAGGAAATTATTGTATTTAAATTTTTTTGTATTCTATCTCCAGTATCATTTTCAAAAACATAGTCATTATTATATGCAGCCGATGCAGCCGATGCAGCCGATGCAGCCGATGCAGCCGATGCAGCCGATGCAGCAGATGCCTTAATATTTTCGATAGGAGTACAACAATTTAAATCACTGGTATCTTTACATTCATAACAAAACGGTTGATTGTACTCTTTGTTATTATATTTTGTGAAACCTATTCTTTTAACTCCTACAGGAAATTCACAATATCCATTTATGCAACCTCCTCTCTCATTATCGTATTTCGTATTTGCTTTATAGTACGGACACTCTTCGTTTACTGTACACTTTTTATCCCATATGCTATAATAGCTTTTTGTCTTACCTTCTTTGGTATAATGAGAATCGCATTCGAGTTTGTTTGTTATATTATTATTTCCATAGCAAGCATAAACTCCATTATATAAAACATTTCTTAGAAATTCATCCGAATTATTATCGTAATTTCTATCGACTTTTTCCAGATAATCCTTAGGTAATTCAAGGCGCGTGATAAATGTCTCGATGTTTTGAATAATATCATATTTCATAATGGGTATCAAAGATTTCTTCTCACTTAGGAATATATTATATGATTTATCTTCGATGTCCTTATTAAAATAGTACCTAATATTATTAATATTGTATTCTATAACAGGATAAAATACTTTTAATCTCGAAATATCAAAATCATTCAATCCATTTATGTAATATCTGGAATATTTTAATAATTTCATGTATTCGCTACCGATCACAGTATATGTAAAAAAATAGTCGAACTGTTTATCTATGTATTTCAAATCTTCTAACTTAATTTTTCTCAATCTTACTTTTGTAATATCCTGACGGTATGCTTTGGCTATTGCTTGAATAAACAAGAAATCGCTCATATAAATATATGCTATTGTTTTTCCTCTAAAATCCCAGATACACTCTTCGATACCAAGTCTTGTGTTGCTTAAACATACAAATATCCCTTCTTTGTATTCTCCGCTAACAGTAACCTCGTTATTTAATATATACTTAGATATATACGGATCAATAAGCAATTTAAATTTATCAGTATTTATAGGGATAACATCTTTTGATATTTTTTTATTCTTATTCATATATTCAATTACATTTACTAAATTAGAATCAGTAATATGATAGGAAGATATCGGAGATATATTTAATATATTATCATTAATATACGTATATCCGTCTGAATTATTATTAAAATATTCAATATTATTACTGTAATATTCAAGATATATGAGATATGCAAGATATACTAGAATTATAAATATTATAAAGACTAGTATATTATTCATTTTTTTCTTTCCTAATTAAAGTAGTAGATAAAGAATGTTTTCTAAAAAAATTATAAGTATTGCTATATATCTAATTGCTGTTATATTATTATTTACAATTAAACCGAACATTATGTTTAAATCTGATGGAGAAATGAAGAATTTCGGCTATTTTATAAATAAAGAAACTACAATAATCCCCGTGGTATTATTTCTACCATTATTTGCATTAATATTATTCATATTTACATTAATTATAGAATCTATATACGTATAACATATGTATATCAGATAATGGAAGTAATAGATACCTTGTGTGGAAATAAAAATATATATGGAGATATATTGAAATGGCTGCAGAACTTTAATTATATCAGTAAGATATCTAAAAACAGTTGTATTTTAGTTAGTGGTAAAACTTGTATAGGGAAAACATATTCTATAAATAAAATATGCTCAGCTATTAATTATGAAATTGTTGCCATAAATAATAATAATTGTTTTAATTCTGAAGAATTGATCGAATTGATATTTAAAAGTACTACGTCATCTTTAATACAACAATTAACAAATAATATTAAAAAAAAGGTAATAATAATTGATAATTTTGATTGTATATATATATCCGATAAAAAAATAGCAATAACTCTTTTAAAACTATTAAATGAAGGGAAGATTAAGAATATTCCAATAATATGTATAGTAAATGATGAAATAATAAGAAAAATCGGAGATATTAAAAATTACTGTAAGGTGTATAATCTATCTAAACCTACGAAAGATGATATATATTCATGTATATCTTGTGAGAAATTATCAAAAATACATATTGATAAAATATATAATATATCAAAGGGAAATTTGAATAAACTATTCGATAGTATCAATAAAAAAGATGAATTGATATATGAGGATGAAATAGACGAATGTATTGATACCAATATATTATATTTGAATACTTTTAATAGACACAATATAGTCAGAATAATAAATAAAGAGCCGTGGGCTATACCATTAAAATTCTATGAAAATATTATTATAGAGCTTAATAATCGTAATATGTCTCTCAAATACAAAATAGAGTATTATAAACAATTCATTGAAATAATGTGTATATATGATTTGTATATGTATAAGAATAATAACGAATTGTGTATTGCGATGTTTGTATATTTTGTATATTATCTATCATTATTTAAATATAAAAAGGGGGTCGTTCCAAAATTAGAAAAGATTACTAAAATGCTAAAATATTTATCTTTGCAAAAAAAGAATATAAAGCATAATTATAATTGTAATAAATTTCCATTATACCAAATTCAAAACTATCATATTAATTTATGCAATAGAAATTTTGTCTTCTTTAATTAGATAATCAAATAAATATGAATAACGAGGTAGTTGTTCAAGATAATAAAGGTTTCATGGAAAAAATAGGTAAGAATTTTCAAGATTTTTTTAATGGAGCAAAAGAAGGTGCTGTAAATAATCCCGTTGTAAATAAAGGATCGGAAGCTTTAAGTGCGAGTTCCCAGATTGTTTCAAATGCTGTTAACAATATGACTATTGAAAATGCGAGAGAGGCATTTGTAAATAATGTAACTAATACTTCTAGTTCCATTTATTTTATAATAATTCTTCTAATTTTAGCTGCAATAGTATGCTATATCATATATTATATTATAGTAGATAATATATTATATCAAAAAAAAATATTAATTCCGGGAACTGAATCTCCTATAGTATGTTCAAAATTTAGCGAAATATCTTTTTCAGATGTTCTCGAAGGAGGAAACGGTAATAAACGATCATACTGTTTTTGGGTATACATATTTAATATCAACGATAATGCAGGTAGTTTTAGACATTTGGCGACTATAACAGATGATAAAAATAGACACGGAAATGTAGAAGATTCTTCTTTGTGTATGCGTCTTGCCAAAGATAGAAATGCATTAGAATTAAGATTTGGTATAAACAAAACCTATAATGATAACGAACCTGTTAAATATGATTACGATAGAGATCAGTTCCTTTATATAAATAAAGGTATTACCAAATATTTATGTGGAATTGAAATAGAGTATATCCCTATACAAAGATGGGTCCATGTTGGTGTTGTTATGAATGATAATGGAGGCGGAAGTATAACTATATATATAGACGGGAATTTTGTAAAAACTATTAATAATAAGACAGAAAATAAGAATGGATCTATATTAGATGTTAGTATATTCAATTTAGATCATGTTGGTAAATTATATATAGGTGGTAAGGAAGGAGAAAATACCCCACTTGGATTCTCGGGATTATTCAGCAGATTAACGATATTCAATTATGATTTAAATAGAAATGATATATACAGAGAGTATAGCACTGGACCTATTAAAGGTAGTTTATCATCACTCGGATTAGCTGCTTACGGACTTAGAAACCCTATATATAAATTAACTAATTCTGATACTGTTGTATATTATTAGTTTAGTAATTTAACGAAAAATGTTTTTTATTATATTTTTATTTCCATATTTTAAATAGATAGCTTAAAATTAAAATATGATGACTCATCCAATTATTCAAATAATTATATCCTTAATAATATTGCTGTTAATGGGGTATGTAGCATATAATATATATTTAATAGAATTGAAACATATGTTTAAAGGAAATAATGATATTAGAAAGGAAGTAGATATTCTTAAAGGAATATATGATTATAGTTTGGCAGAAGCGAAATACAATACGGTTAATAAATCTCATGAATATTTTATTGATATAGCTCCTTCTATAAATCAAGAAGGGGGCGCTGAATATAGTTACAATTTCTGGTTATATGTAGATCAAAATAAAATTACGAAATTAAAACAAGAAGGATCGGGAGATTTTACTGAAAATAAAAAAGATATTGTACTGTTTTTTAAAGGGGAAAAGAAATTCTATTTTAATAATACTGGAAATTATAATTGTAATTATAAGAACGACGGCAATTATGTAAATTTAATTACAAAGAATCCTCTCGTTAGAATAAATAGCGATGGTACAAGTTTAGCGATTGATTACAACAATATATTATCGCCCGATTCTTATCAAAATAATTCCTTATATAAAAAATGCGACACTATTAATTCGGTAAACGACTGGAATGAAAAAAATAAAAACATGTTAGGGATCTATGATATAACATTTAATAATAAATGGTTTATGGTTACTGTAGTTATTAAAGAGGTCGCAGATAATAACAATATATTGACTAAGAATCGCGCGATATGTAAATTATATATAAATGGGATGTTGATATTTGAAAGCAAGGCCGAAACAATATACGGAGGGTCTGTAAGTTCCGATAATATATATTCTGCTACTCTTAAAAATAATAAATCTCCCTTTTATATTAACCCGACATTTGATGATGAAATAGTACACGATAAGAACCCCTTTTTTAATATTAGTAAATCAAATTATGCTTCGAGCGATGATAAGCGTCAAATTGGAAATATTCTAAAAATAGCTGATTTAAAATATTTTAATTATGCTATAAGTTTGGATATGATAACTAATATCTATAGATCAGGATTTACCAAAGAAATAGTCACGAGCCCTACAGTAACTAAACCCGCTAAACATTATCTATTATCACAGTACGAATTAGATAATAATACGGTTAAAGAATTATAATATTAATATATATTAATATTAAAACAATGCCTCCGAGAATATCATTAGCAGATTTATATTCTTTAAAAGATAAAAAAGAGCTTTCGAAATTTATCACTTTTGATAATATTATTAATATATGCCATAAAAAAATAAAGAATACCGCTACAATCGGGGGAATGAATATATTTTACGAGATACCCTTTTATGTATATGGGAAGCCATTATATAAAATAGAGGATTGTGTTAAATATATAGTAGATTCCTTGCGAAATAATGGGTTTTTTGTGCAAATACTTCCCGAACCAAATATAAATATGATATATATATCTTGGAATCCTAATGAAATAAATAAGCGGAAATTATTATTGTAAAAATATATATAAACTTATTTTATGTTATACATATACATAGTAAAGAGTTGATGCAAATTTTTGTAAAAACATTAACGGGAAAAACAATCACATTGGAAGTAGAATCTTCCGATACTATCGATGCTATCAAAAGTAAAATTCAGGATAAAGAAGGGATTCCGCCAGATCAGCAGCGCTTAATCTTTGCTGGGAAACAACTTGAAGATGGGAGATCATTGGCGGATTATAATATTCAAAAGGAATCTACACTACATCTTGTTTTGCGATTGCGCGGAGGATATTAGTAAAAAATGATTATTTGTATATATACAACAACAATCAGATAATTTCATGAGTAACAAGGAATATGATGCTGATAAACAACATATAATAGAATTGTTTAATAATAATGTTAGAGGTCTTGAAATTTGCTTAGATGGGCAAAATACAAAGCATTGTGGAAAAGAGGGTCATTGGTTAGAAACAAAAATGGGTATACAACATAACTCTAAAAATGAAAAAATCTTCGAAAAAGACGACTATTGGAGATTTTAGCGCATCGGAATATGCCTTTTCGCAAAAAATAAAAGGGTTTCAATAAATATCATGAATAATTGGACGGATGAAATGGTATTGAATAGAAGTAGTTTTATTAAGATATTTGGAAATCCAAACCCAAAAAAGAACAATAGATGCTCTTGGTCTGGAAGTTGCGTTCCTACCTATAATGATTGGAACTCTAATGGACAAATATTAACAGTAAGCAAGGAAAATGATATAATTATTTATTATTCGTTTTCTAAGGATACTCGCAGTAAAAAAACGACTATTCCTATATTCCTACAACATGATAACATAGTAATTGCTTTATGGAAAGCTGAAAAAATGAGGGAACATCCGTATTTATATAAAATATATTTTGCAAGTATTTTATTAACAAAAAATTGTAATAAATTAGATTACAATTCTATATTTTATAGTGTAAATAAAAGAATTATATGGAATAATCTATATATTACTAATATTTATAACAATATAAACGCATATTTTTCGGAATTTCCAAAATTTTCTTTTACTATTACAAATAATGAAAAAATAAATAATATTATGTCTTTTATTATAACTGAGATTAATCTAATAGATGAAAAGCTATTATTAGAATTACACCGACCGAAAAGAAAAATGAGACAAGACTATTATAAAAAATATAATAATTCTTTTATTCATCTTTTCTATCGGTGTAAATGATCGCATTTAAGCGACTAACTACAATTTGACGGCACTATCGCGGTTTGTAGTTTTTGTAAATCAACTCCTCTCTTATACCTTTCTGGTCGTTCATCATATTCTATATAATAGTTAAAAACTTTTTGAATATTTTTACAACCATTTTTATCACGATTGATACAACCATTCCGTTTATTTTCCATTTTATATGTTAGGATAGAATGCATCTTTCGCTCTTTATTTCTTTTATCTGGTAGATAAAGGTTTTTACTTAATTCTTCTGTCTTATAATTTAGACAAGAAGTTCTATATTCATCTATGTTATAAACCTTAAAACGTTCTTGTAATTTTCTTTTTAATGATAGATTGGGTGTAGAAATAAAGTTTTTCATTTGCTTACCTATACTCCAATCACCAATTATAATAATACTATCTTTTGTATATGTCTTTTCAATTTTATTAAGCATATTATCTTCTGTTCTTTTTTTATTTATAAAAGCATACCATTTATATTGTCTAAACTTATTATTTTGATATAACTTATATAATACTTCT
>Ga0208598_1000017_pt1 | contig 79036 bp, 90 predicted proteins | sample LakMenEpi22Jun12_FD_150726 | JGI IMG/M metagenome (GOLD analysis project Ga0208598, IMG submission 150726) | Freshwater microbial communities from Lake Mendota, WI - 22JUN2012 deep hole epilimnion (SPAdes) | ecosystem: Environmental > Aquatic > Freshwater > Lake > Epilimnion/Euphotic zone ... | reverse complement strand
CGGGGCCCACCCCCTCCACCACCCAGAGGTCCTGCCTGAGCTGGGGGGGGCTCAGCCGTTGCACCCGATGACGCAAGCGCAGCTCTCCCCCCGCCGTCGCCAGCCCCCCCTCCAGGGCGGAGCTCAGGGATTGCATCGAGCCCTCCAGATGCCACAGACCCCGGGGCTCCTGCACCACCGAGAGCACGGTGGCGCCGTAGAGGGCCGCCGTGCGATCCGCGGGCTCCTGGGAATAGAGCTGCAGCTGAAGGTCGAGAAACCGCCGCAACCGCCGCCCCCCCTCCCCCCGGGCGGCGCCGGTAAGCATCAGCAGGTCGGCCATGGTGCTGGTAGTGAAGACCCCGGTGGCGACCACCCCTGGATCGAGGGCGGCCAACAGCTGGCCCAGGTCCCACCAAGAGCGGGGGGGCAGCACCGGATCCCGATCGGCAAAGGCCCAGGTGGCCCGCTGCAGGGTGTCGCAAAGCGACCAGAAGGCGCCACTGCCGGGAAACTGCTGCTCCCGCTCCTGGCGCCATCGCTGGGGATCCCGCCAGAGAGCCACCGGGGGGCGGCCATCCGCCAAGTCGACCACGCAGCCAGGATCGAGGGGGCTGGCAGCCGGGGCCGGCACCCCAAGCGCGGCGAAGATCCGGGCATGGATGCCCCTGGGCTCCAGGCCGGCCACCTGGGTGGCCCCCACATCAAACACATAGGGACCCCGGCGGAAGGTGCCGGCACAGCCCCCACTCTGGTGGTGGGCCTCCAGCAGCACAACAGATCGGCCTTGCTTGGCCAGCAGGGCGGCTGCCGTCAACCCGGCGATGCCGGCTCCCACCACCAGCACATCGGTCATGGCTATGGAGCATAAAGTTTTTCCGGTTCCTCCTGTCCCATGGCCCGCGCCGAGGTCGACCCCCTGGCCCCCTGGCTGCAGGAGCAGCTTTCCATCACCCTGGTGGCCCGCACGCCCGTAGGGGGCGGTTGCATCCACAGGGCCTGGTGTCTGCAGACAGGCGACGGGGAGCGGTTGTTTGCCAAAACCAACCTGGCCGAGCAGGGGCCCCTCCTGGAAGCGGAGGCCGAAGGGCTGCGGGCCCTAGCCCAGGTGGCGCCCCCCGGCCTCCGGATCCCCACGCCCCTGGCTCTAGGGCTTGCAGGAGAAGAGGCCGTGCTGGTGCTGCCCTGGTTGGAGCTGGCCCGGGGCACCCCAGGCCTAGGAGCCTGGGCCACCTTCGGGGCCAATCTGGCCCGCCTGCACCGCCGGAGTCTCAAGCGCGCCCCAGAGAACACCCGGGATCTCCCAGGGTTCGGCTGGGATCGCGACAACTTCATCGGCGCGTCCCCCCAGATCAATGGGTGGAACGGGAGCTGGGGCCTGTTTTTCACGGAATGCCGCCTCGGTCCCCAATTCCGCTGGCTAGCCCGCAAGGGCCTGCCGCTGGCTGGGGCCGATCGGTTGCTGGAGCGCCTCCCGAGCTGGCTCGATGGCCGAGAGGTGGAGCCCTGCCTGGTCCATGGAGACTTTTGGAGCGGTAATGGGAGCCTCCTGGCGGATGGAGGCGCCAGTGTGTTCGACCCGGCGATTTATCGGGGGGATCGGGAGACCGACCTGGCCATGGCCCGGATGTTTGGCGGCTTTCCCGAAGCCTTTTTCCAGGGCTACAACGACGAATGGCCGCTAGAGGAGGGATGGCAAGCCCGGAAGGAGCTCTACAACCTCTATCACCTGCTCAACCATGCCAATCTTTTTGGCGGTTGTTACAACACACAAGCCCAGGGTGTGCTGAACGCACTCCTGTGCATGCTCTAAGGATCTGGAGAGCAGAGCTCAGCCCAGATATTCCTTTTTCAGGTGATCGACCTGGGACATCAGCTCGGAGCGCTTCTCACTGGTGGTGAGGTTTTTCCAGGCCCAGTTGCCCACCACTACCAAGCCCAGGAGCTCAAGCAGGCCAGGCAAGATGGGAAGGAGGTTGATGGTGTCGAGCACCCCTTTGATCAAGATTTGGGCAATAATTACCGCAAGAAGAATTCCCGCAGCTTTACCAAACTTGCCGAGCTGGCTCCAATCAACCTTGTCGAGAGTTTCGTTCACCTTGCCCACTACTTCCCCGTAGCGCTGCTGGAAATCAAAGGTGGATTCCTCAACATTCTCGCTCTCGGAGCCCTTCACGTCAGGGGTTTCGGTCGTGGCGTCAGTCATCGCCCCAAATTGTTGCTGGAGTTACATGAACAACCTACAGGTGATGGACAAATCGTGCCAGACGAAATCTGTTTTAGTCGGAAGGTGCTGACCGTTCTCCATCGGGTGCTGCAGGCCGCCGCCCCGGAGGAGGGCTGTGCCCTGCTGCTGGGGCCTCGCTGGCAAGTGCGGCAGGTGTGGCCCTGCCGCAATATGTGGCTGCCCCAGAAGGAGCGCCAGAGGCGCTTTTCCATTGACCCGCGGGAGCAGCTGCTGGCACAGAAATGGGCAAGGCAACGGAACTGGGTGGTGCTGGGGTCGCTCCACAGCCACCCCTCAGGACCCCCTGTGCCCTCCGCCACGGATCAAGCCCTGGCGTTGCCCCCGGCCCTGATGGTGATCCAGGGGGTATCTGGCCTGGCCTGCTGGTGGTTGCCGGAGGAAGGCGAACCCAGGCCCTTGGTGTGGAAAATGGAGCCTTAGGTTTTCTCAGGGCTAGCCCCATGCTCCCTCCCGACACCAGCGGCGTTCAGCTGAGCCCCGATGAGGTGGCCCGCTTCTCCCGCCACCTGATTCTCCCGGAGGTGGGGATGGAGGGTCAGAAGCGGCTCAAGGCCGCCTCCGTGCTCTGCGTGGGCACCGGTGGGCTTGGCTCTCCCTTGCTGCTCTACCTGGCGGCTGCGGGGGTGGGTCGGCTGGGCATCGTCGACTTCGACGTGGTGGATTCCAGCAACCTCCAGCGTCAGGTGATCCATGGCACCAGCTGGGTGGGCAAACCCAAGATCGAATCCGCCAGGCATCGCATCCTGGAGATCAATCCCCACTGCCAAGTGGAGCTCTACAACACGGCGCTCACCAGTGATAACGCCCTGGAGATCCTGGCCTCCTACGACGTGGTCTGCGACGGCACCGACAACTTTCCTACCCGTTATCTGGTGAACGATGCCTGCGTGCTGCTGGACAAGCCCAATGTGTACGGCTCGATCTTTCGCTTTGAGGGGCAGGCCACCGTGTTCAACTACGAGGGGGGGCCGAACTACCGCGACCTGTTTCCCGAGCCTCCCCCTCCCGGCATGGTGCCCTCCTGCGCCGAGGGCGGCGTGGTGGGAGTGCTTCCGGGCATCATCGGCGTGATCCAGGCCACCGAAACCGTGAAGATCCTCACAGGCATCGGCACCACCCTGAGTGGCCGCCTGCTGCTCTTCGATGCCCTGCGGATGTCGTTCCGGGAGCTCAAGTTGCGCCCCAGCCCTGAACGGCCGGTGATCGATCGGCTGATTGACTATCAGGAGTTTTGCGGGGTGGCCGGGGCTGCCCCTGGCCAGGAGGAGGCCGGTGCCGTGGAAGCCATCACTGTGCAAGAGCTCAAGTCCCTGCTGGAGCAGGGGGAATCAGACCTGGTGCTGATCGATGTGCGCAATCCGCCAGAGGCTGAGATTGCGGTGATCCCAGGTGCCATCCTGATTCCCCTCGATCGCATCGAGAGCGGGGAGGCAGTGGAGGAGGTGCGCCAGCTGGCGGAGGGAAAAACCCTTTACATCCACTGCAAGATGGGAGGCCGTTCCGCCAAGGCCCTCATCGCCCTGCAGCGCCATGGCATCGAGGGCATCAACGTGACGGGGGGCATCCAGGCCTGGAGCCAGGAGGTGGATCCCAGCGTGGCGCTCTACTGAGGGCGCTCAGTAGTCGACCCCGCGCTTGAGATCCACCCCGCGCTCGGCGTAGTGCTTGTGGCACACCATCTCGGAATGCACGCTCGCCAAATCAAAGTAAGCGGGTCGAGCCTTGCAACGGCCGGTGATGATCACCTCCGTTTCCGCTGGTTTGCGCAGCAGGGTTTGCACGATCGGCTCCACGGGCAGCAGCTCTAGATCCACGGTGGGATTGAGCTCATCCAGGATGACGGTTTTGTAGAGACCGCTGGCAATGGCCGCCCGGGCAATCTCCCAGGCCCGCTCCGCCTCCACATAGTCAATCGGCTGTTGTTGGCCCCGCCAGACGATGGCATCCCGCCCACTGCGCAGATGGTCGACCAGGTGGGGATAGCTCTCGCGCAGGGCCGCAATGGCCGCATCTTCCGTGTAGCCATTTCCCCCCTTCAGCCACTGCAGGATCAACACCCTGTGGCTTTTGTCCTGGCTGATTCCCCTACCGATGGCCTGCAACGCTTTGCCCAGGGCGCTGGTGCTCTTGCCCTTGCCCTCCCCGGTGTAGATCTCGATTCCCTGCAAACCCGAAGCATCACTGCTGTGGGCACGCATCTCCGAATGGAGATCCGCCAACTGCACCAAGGCCACCGGCGCACCCCGCCCGGTGCAGATCACCTCCATCCCGGGAGGTTTGGTGGCCAAGGTGCGCACCACATCCTCCACGTCCAACAGCCCCAAATCCAGCACGGGGTTGAGTTCATCGAGCACCACTACGGAATAGAGATTGCTCGCCAGGGCACCCTTGGCGATATCCCAGCCCCGCTGGGCCTCCTGGCGATCGAAGGGGGTGGCCTCAGTGGCGCTGAAGTACTCGCCACGGCCCGTGCGCACCTGATCGATGAGATGGGGAAAGCCCTGCTGGAGCGCCTCGATCGCCGCATCCTCGTCATAGGAGCGGCCGGGCCCCTTGAGGAAGCGCAACAGCAGCACCCGGGTGCGTTTCTGTTCGCAGATCCCCAGCCCGATCGTGCGCAACACCACCCCGAGGGCGGCCTGGCTCTTGCCCTTCCCCTCGCCGTCATACACATGCAACTGCCCCCGCGACCGCTCATCGCTCCCCGCGGCCGTGCGGATGCCGATACCACTGCCCGTCCCCCGTTTGCTGGTTTGGGATCCGGTGGGCGGGGTCATTGGGCCTGGTGAGTGGTCTCGGATGCTAGTGGCGCCAACTCCAGCCCCCCGCCCTCCTTGGGACTTGCCAGGATGGCGATACAGCCCTGGAGTGCTGGATGGCTTCCGCCCGTCCCTTCACCCTGCTTGAGCCCCTCCCCCCCGCGCTGCACCAGGCCCTCGACCGGATGCGGCAGACCATGGATGCCCTGGGCACGGTGGTGGTGGCCTATTCAGGCGGTGTGGATTCGTCGCTGGTGGCGGCCATCGCCGCCGAACGCCTGGGGGAGAGGGCCCTCGCCATCACGGGCGTGTCTCCAGCCCTGGCCCCCCATCTGCTGGAAGAGGCCCGCTGCCAAGCCAGCTGGCTCGGGATGCGTCATCGGGAAATCCCAACGGCTGAGCTGGCCGACCCCAGCTATGCCAGCAACCCCCCAGACCGTTGCTACGCCTGCAAACGGGAGCTCCATGGCCTGTTGGCCCAGATCCGCAGCGATGCCGACGCCACCCAGGTGCTGGATGGGGTGAATCTGGACGACCTACAAGACCATCGGCCTGGACTGCGGGCAGCCCGCGAGTGGAACGTCCGTTCGCCCTTGGCGGAGGCCGGCGTGGACAAATCCGGTGTTCGCCAACTCTCCAGGGCCCTGGGGCTGCCCTGGTGGGATAAACCCGCCCAGCCCTGCCTGGCGTCCCGGTTCCCCTATGGAGAGCCGATCACCGCCAGCCGCCTGCAGCGGGTGGGGGCTGCTGAAGCCTGGCTGCGCAACCATGGGTTTGCGGAGGTGCGGGTTCGCAGCCAGGGGGAGGCCGCGCGAATTGAGCTGCCCGCGAACCGGCTGGCAGCCGTGTGCCAAAGCCTGGGCTCTGGCTCCCTGCGTGAGGAGATGGTGCAAGCGTTTCGTGCCCTGGGGTTCCATGCCGTGGCGCTGGATCTGGAGGGGCTCGTGAGCGGAAAACTCAACCGGGATCTCGCGGGCCCCGGGGGGCCCAAGATCCCAATTGAGTCCAGAAGCTGAACGCTCAGACCGCCGACAGGCTGGGATCTCGATCCCCCTGCCCCACACCCAGTGGAGTCTCCCGACGGAAGCTGGTGAGCTTGTGATCGGCGGCTTCGAGCTCCGTCAGCAAAACCTGGCAGGCGCGCTCGGGCATGGTGTGGTCCCCGCAGGTAAACACATCCACAGCGGCGTATCCGGATTCCGGCCAGGTGTGGATCGAGATGTGGGATTCAGCCAGGAGGGCAAGACCCGTTACCCCCTGGGGATCAAAGCGGTGGGTAATCAGATGCAAAAGGGTTGCACCAGCACGTTTGGCAGCGCTTGTGATGGTGTCCCTTAGGAAGGCTTCGTCGTCGAGCTTGGCACTGTCGCAGTTGTAAAGCTCGAGAATGCAGTGTTTCCCAACCGTGTCGGTGGTTGAGGTGAGAACCGGGCTAGCGGTAAGGGGGGAGGCCGCGCCCCATCCCGGGTTGGGATGCAGGCAAGACAGGCTCTGATTCATCAGGGGTACTGGGGTACACAGCAACCCAACATAGGGGCTAACCCTCCAAAGTGCTGGAAGGGATTGCCGCACGGATCAGCTCAGCCCGTATCTTCCAATACACCAGCGCGCATCGCCACCACCTGGGCCCGGGTGGACCAGCCCCGGGTGAACATCTCCACATGGGTGGCGCTCACCAGACACTGGTGGCCTTCCCCCACGGCTTCCAGCAGCAGTTGCTGGCGAGTCGGATCCAATTCCGCCAGAACATCGTCCAGCAACAACAGGGGTGGGGCCCCAACGACCGTGGTGACAAGTTCCAGCTCGGCCAGCTTGAGGGCAAGCACCAGGGTGCGCTGTTGTCCGGCTGATCCATAGCGCCGAGCAGGCAGGGCGCCCAGACGCATCTCCACCTCGTCCCGATGGGGGCCCACCAGACATTGGCCCAGGCGCTCCTCCTCCCTCCGCTGGTCGCGCAGTTGGGTCTCCAGAGCCATCCGCCAGGTGGTCTCCTCCACGATCTGGTCGGTGAGGCCGGCCTCCCCATCGGCCGCGGGCAAGGGTGTGCCACTGCGGTAGGCCAACTCCAGGATCTCGCTCCCCCCGCCCAACCGCTCCTGCCATTGGGCCGCAAGGGGGGTCAGCCGTTGCAGGGCCCGTAGGCGCCTGCGATGGAGACGGGTGCCAAGCACGGCCATCTGGGTATCAAAAACATCCAGCAGGCCATCGTGGGCGAGGCGCCGCCGCAGGAGCTGGGCCCGCTGGCGCAGTAGGCGGCCGTATTGGCTCAGCAGGGCGCCATACAACGGCTCCAATTGGCTCACGACCCGATCCAGCCACTGCCGTCGCAGGGCCGGTTCTCCTCGCACCAGGACCATGTCAAGAGCACTGAAGCCCACGCAGCGCAGGCTCCCCTGCAAATCCAGCTGCCGCTCCAAAAGCTTGCCATTGCGCAGGGCCTGGCGGCCGCCAACACGCCGCAGGTGAAGCTCCAGGTCGTCTCCTTCCACCGTTGAGGCGCGGATGTGGCACAGGGGTTGACCGCGGCGAATGAGATCCCGATCCGTGCTGCAGCGATGGGAACGGAGGCTGGTGAGCAGCTCCACACTTTCGAGAAGGTTGGATTTCCCCTCTCCGTTCGCCCCCACCACGATCAGCCTGGGAGCCCGCAGGGACAGCTGCAGGGCTTCGATGTTTCGGAACTGTTGAAGCTCCAGGCGCTGCAGCCGCATGACGTCAGAAGGGCGGCCAAGGGGTAAACTAAAACCTCAGGCACGGGCCTGAGAATGGGTCAACCACAGGCGCAAGCCTAAAGTGGGCATGTAGCTCAGTTGGATAGAGCATCAGATTCCGGTTCTGAGGGTCGGGGGTTCGAGTCCCTCCATGCTCGTCAACCCCCTGCCGGAACAGGGGGAAACCTTTGGGATCAGGATTCCTGATCCACACCAGGCGCCTGATCTCCTGCCGTGGGGATCTCCGCCCTTCCCGAGAGCACTAGGCCCATGGCGCGGATTCCCCCAGGGTCGATCACGAATCCCGCTTGCTGCAGCACGGCAATGGCCTCCGCAGGGGCGGAGATCGAAATACTGCAGCCGCTGAGCTCACGCCTGAGGCGATCGAGAGCGGCCACCACCAGGGCTCGGATCACCGTGTCTCGGGCCGGGTCTGCAGGGGCCGTGACGAGATCCCAGAGATTGGCGTTCAGAGCCCGATCGCTGGTGGCGCGCACAAACCCCACCCAAACCCCCTGGGGGTTTTGCACCACCAGATGCCAGATGCTCTGGTGCAGCACCCGGGCCCAGAGGGTCGCACTGCGGGGAGGCTCCCCGCAGCTCTCGAGGAGATGGTTGAGCGCCTCAACCTGGAGACTCGGCTGAACCAAGAGCTCGTAACCCGCCTGCAAGGGGCTGGAGGTGGGTGAACCGCGGAAGGGAAGCAGCAAGGATCTGAAGGGTCAGCCGGTGTTGCGCATGCCAGCGGCGATGCCGTTGATGGTCAGCAAGGCGCCCCTCAGAAGTTCGCTGCGGCTGTAAGTGTGACCTCCCCCCGCTGCAGATCCATCCGTGGAGGCCTCGCTGATGGGGGGTTGGCGGTTCTGATCACGCAAACGCCGGAGCAGGGCCACCTGCAGATACCCCAGGGGGATGATGGTGCGGTTGCGAAGATCCACCGAGAGCTGGAGCGCCGGATCTCCATCCAGGAGACGGCCGTGATTGCTGATCTGCAGGATCAGCTGGTGGGTGAGGGCAAATTCAGCCGCTATGGCCTCAAAGATTTGCGCGAAGGCTTCCCGGTTTTCCTCCCGCCCCAGGTGGGTCACATAGTGCTTGGCCAGGTCGAGATCCACCTTGGAGAGGGTCATCTCCACCTTGGAGATCAACATGCGGAAAAAGGGCCAGCGCTGGTAGAGCAACTGCAGCAGTTCAATCTGCTCCGAATCCTGTTGCAGTTCCTCCTGAAGGGCCGTGCCAACGCCATACCAGCTGGGGAGGAGAAAGCGGCTCTGCGTCCATCCGAACACCCAGGGGATGGCACGCAAAGCGGAGAGGTCCTTAGCCCCGCTCTTGCGCCGGGCAGGCCGACTGGAAATCTGAAGTTTGCTGATCTCCTCAATCGGAGTGACCTGCTGAAAGAAGGCCACCAGATCGGGGTTGTCGTGCACGAGGGCCCGGTAGTGCTCCCGGGATCGGGCCGCCAGACGCACCATTAACGCATTCCAGCTCGGCGTGTCATCAATGCGCGTGCTCACCAGGCTGCTCTGAAGAACCGCCGTTGTGACGGTCTCCAGGTTATAGAGAGCAAGCTCAGGCAAGGAATATTTAGATGCCAACACTTCCCCCTGCTCCGTGATCTTAATGCGCCCACAGAGGGTTCCACTGGGCTGGGCAAGAATGGCCTGATAGGCGGGTCCACCACCCCGACCCACGGACCCGCCTCGACCGTGGAAAATCCGTAGATTGACATCACTTTGCGTGGCAAGTTGCTGCAGGGCAATCTGGGCACGATGGATTTCCCAGTTGCTGGAGAGAAATCCCGAATCCTTATTGCTATCCGAATAGCCAAGCATCACTTCCTGCAATGGCACAGGCTGATCCGATCGCAGCAACTCTCTGTAGAAAGGCTCCTGGAATAGACGCTCCATCACCGCTGGAGCGCGTTGCAGATCCTCAACCGTTTCAAACAGGGGAATCACCAACAACTGGGATTTCTTCTCCACCGGATCCACCAGGCCCGCCTCTTTGGCGAGCAACAACACTTCCAGCAGGTCGGAAACCGTGTGACTCATGGAGATCACATAGGTGCGGCAGATGCGCGAGCCAAACTCCTGCTGAAGTCGCTGCAACATCTGAAAAACCGCAAAGGTTTCCGCGGTGGAGGCACTCCAGGACGCAGCTGCCGGCAGCAGGGGACGTCGGGTTTGTAGTTCGGCCAGGAGCCACTGCACACGCTCCTCTTCCCCCATGTCCCCATAGGGAAGAGGAAGTTGCAGATAGCGCGTGAGTTCATCAATCGCGTCACTGTGACGGGTGCTCTCCTGGCGAATATCCAAACTGGCCAGGCAGAAAGCGAAGATGTGCACCTGGGAGAGCAAGGCCGTCAGGCCCTCACAACCCAGACCCGTGGCCTGCAAGCTGTTGCGGATCAGATCGAGATCATTTCGGAATTCTTCTTCTGAAGCGTAATGAAGCTCCTGGGCTGCGGCGCTGGGCAGTTCACTCGGCGGAGATTCCCAACCTGCTTGCGCGAGCAGCTGATTGCGTCTCTCCGAGAGACGAAGCCGCTCCAGCATGTAGCTGAGCTTCAGCCGATAGGGTTCGAGGCGATAGCGCGCTGCCCTCTCCTCATAGATATCAGGGAAGCGCAGACGGTCCATTTCCAGCGATTCCAATAGGGCTGGACTGACCTGACTCCACTGCATCGAAATGCTGAGCTGATCCCGGAGTTCCGTCACGGATTTCACGTAACGGTCGAGCATGAGTTGGCGCTGATAGCAAGCCGCACGCCAGGTGATTTCAGGGGTAACGGAAGGGTTGCCATCCCGATCGGCCCCAACCCAAGAGCCAAAAGTGCAAAACGCATCCCGTGGGGGTTCTACATCGGGGTAACTCGACTTCAATGCCGCCCGAAGGCGCTGCTGCAGCAGAGGCATGGCCTCGAACAGCACCTGCTGAAAGTAATGAAGGGCAAATTCCACTTCATCCAGCACGGATGGCTTGAATTGGTGCAATTCATCCGTTCGCCACCAGAGGCGAATTTCCTCTTCGAGTTGTTTGCGCAGGAGTTCCTGATCATCCTTGTTAGTGGATTCTTCAAGCCGATCAATCAAGGACGCCACTTTCCGCTGTTTGTGGCGCACGGTGTGGCGCACAATCTCTGTGGGATGGGCCGTAAAAACAAGCCGAATATCTAATTCCCTCAGCAGGCCCTCAAGACCGCTGGGGGGGACATTGAGGGCACGCAAACGTTCAAAGAGCTGGCGGAATGTTTCCGGCTCGCTCTGATTCGCCAAGGGGGGGAGAAAAGGATCCCACTGACCAGCCGCCGACGCCCGACGCAGGCTTTCAATATAAGTATTTTCTTCAATGTGCTGCTCAAGAATATTAATTAACTGAAAATACAGCGAGAAGGCCCTGGCCGCGGCAATGCCATCGGCCAGGTCCATCTCCCGAATCACCCTATCGATGGCCTCACTGTTGACCCGCGCACTGCTGGGCGCGTTGCGACCGGCATCATCCTGGGGGTCAAACCTTCCACACAGCTCCTTCAGGCGGATCAGACGTTCCAGTTGGCCGGGGGGGCATTCGCTATGGAGGACGGCAAGCCAGAGCTCTTCCACCAACTCCAGGCGTTCGACGAGCTGCCGAGTGGTGCGCAGGGGCACTTCAGGCCCGGGTCGTTGGACTGTGGCGGGCTCCCGCATGGGGGGAGTGGCAGAGGCTGCAGCCATGATCATCCCAAAGCGTGAGCGTGGTCTGTTGTCAGCTCTGCCCAAAGGGCAGAATCCCGGGCCTCCATGGCCATGGCTTCCGTGGCAATGATGCGATCGATGGGTTCTCCTGCCCGGTGGCGATCCAGCCAGCGCATCGATTCGCTCCCCAAGGCCAACACAGCATTCAAGGGTTCAAGTGTGGCACCAAGATTCAGATTCTCCGCCAGGGGAGCCATGGCCTCAAGTTCCTCGGCCAACCAGTCCCTGGCCAGGCACTGCTCGCCCGTGCGCCAATGGCAGACCATGGCGTTCAATCCATGCTGGGCCGCTGCCCTGTCGTTCTGATCCGCCAGCGTGGCCAGCTCTTCCGGGCTGAGGGCACTGGCCACCAGGGGATCCAGGCGATCGGGCTCTCCCATCAGCATCAGCAACCGAAGCTCGGCCCAGGCCGTCACCGCCAGCAGAAGCCTGGGATCACTGATGAGGTCGCAGATGCGAAGTTCCAACCGATTCAACGACTCAGGCCGGCGGTCCCCGTTGGGACGGACCGAGGTCCAGAGATGGCGAACATTGAGCATGCTCCCCAGGGCCAGTTGGTCATGCATCCAGGTCACGTAGTGAGCGTGGCTGGTGAAGAGGGGCACCTCGGGGGGGGTGAGGGGGAACTGGAGCCATCGCTGCGACTGGGCCCCGGTGACCAGGCCATCCAGGAAGGGGGAGCTGGTGCTCAGGGCCAGGAGGAGAGCTCCTTCACAGCGCAGCAACCGCAGGCCGGCAAAGAGGGGCTCCATGGCCTGCATCCCGAGGTTGATGTGGACACTGGCCGTGACCACCCTGGTGCCATAGATCCGCTCGATATCGCCGTGATAAGGGTTTTCGGGATTGGAACGCACAAAGCGGCCGCTGTCCCCAAGGCTCAGGGTGCTGCCAGGAAGGAGGGTGAGATCCCGCTGGGCCAACCAGCTCCGCAGCTTCTGCCGAGGGATGAGTAAGTAAGCCAGCTGCCGCTGGTAGTCGGCATCCGGGGGGGTGGTGTACTCCAGGTTGCGGTTGTCCGGCTCGGTCACGAACCCTTCCAGAGCCCCTGCGGCTTCCGCTGCACACCCCACGACCGTGCCATCTCGCCTGCCGGTGAACATCTCCACCTCAAAGCCTTTGGTGAGCAACGGGCCGCTCATAGATCCTGGGGGTGGGGGCGCTGTAAGCAAGCCAGTGCCTTGAGCATGCCACGGGCCTTGTTCAGGGTTTCCTGGTATTCCATGTCCGGCTTGGAATCTGCCACGATGCCTGCTCCGGCCTGTACAAGAACACGCCACCCCCCTTCGGGATGGGGCAAGACCACCATGGAGCGGATGGTGATGGCCGTATTCAATGCTCCATTGAGATCCACGGCTCCATACACCCCGGAATAGGGACCTCGCGCATCGGGCTCCAGCGCTTGGATCAACTGCATGGCACGAATCTTCGGTGCACCGCTCACCGTGCCTGCAGGGAAGCAAGCCATGAGCAGATCCCAAACATCATGGGTGGCCTCCAGCACCCCCTCCACCTGACTGACGATGTGCATCACATGGGAGTAGCGCTCAATCATCATCAGCTCGGTCACCATCACCGAACCAGGCCGGCAGACCCGGCCCAGATCGTTCCGGCCCAGATCCACCAACATCACATGCTCCGCCCGTTCCTTCGGATCGGCCAGCAGCTCGGCCTCCAGGGCCCCGTCCTCTGCCGCATCCGCTCCCCGGGGGCGGGTGCCTGCAATGGGGCGCAGGGAGGCACGGATGCCCCCGTTGGACTGGGGATCGGCCTTCACCATCACTTCCGGACTGGAGCCGATGAGAAACCAGTCGCCAAAGTTGAAAAAAGCCATGTAAGGCGATGGATTCACCATCCGCAGGCTGCGGTAGAGATCAAAAGGGTCCCGCTCCACCCGCGTTTCCAGGCGCTGGCTGAGCACCAGCTGAAACACATCTCCCGCGGCGATGTGCTCCCGACCCAGGTCCACCACCCGTTCAAAGTCGCTCTGGCGCCAATTGCTGTGGGTGTTCAACCCCAGGCTGGGATCCCCAGAGCCCGCCTCATGCCAGTCCAACGGGGCGATTCCAGGGGGCAAGGGCTCATGCATCCGCGCCTCCAGCTGGGAGATCGTTGCAGCAGCGTGGTTCCATGCGGCTTCAGGATCCTCCCCGGTGCTCAGATCGGCGTAGGCCACCGCCGTGATCTGACGCTTCACCTGGTCAAACACCAGGAGGCTGTCCGCCAGCATCCAGCACCCATCCGGCGGATCGCCAGGCCCGGGGTGATGCACCGGCACGGTGGGTTCGATCCAATGGATCAACTCGTATCCCCAGCAGCCAAACAGCTGACCCACAGGCGGTAGGTGGGGGATCGGGGCCGGACGAATCGAGGCCAGACATTCGCGGAGCAACTGGAAGGGATTGCCCTCCAGGTCATCCCGCCGTCCATCCCGCCACTGGCGCACCGCCTGCTCCCCACGACAGGTGAGGGTCCAGAGCGGGTTGCTGACGACAAAACTCCAGCGACCCAGCTGTTCTCCCCCCTCTACCGACTCCAGGAGCACTCCCTGCCTTCCGCCCGACCCCACCTTCAACCAGGTGGTGAGCGGTGTCTCCAGATCCGCAGGCCAGCATTTCCAGAGAGGAACAAACGTGCACCCCTGCTCCACCTTGGCGAAATAGGCCGTGCGATCTGCGAGAGGAGACATAGGGGGAAGGCAAAAAAAACGGCGGGTGGTTCCCCGCCGCCTTTCATTCACGACGTGGGGGGTCAGGCGTCGTAGGTGGATCTGCCGGTGAACTTCAGATTAGAGGGATTGGGATTTTGACCGATCCGCCTTGGGTTATGGCCCACGATGGGACGGCCTTCATTCACCTTTTCAGGGAAGACCCCATCTTTGGGATGGAGGAATTCCACATCTCCCCCGGCGTAAATGCGATAGACCTTGTAGTCCTCGATCTTGGGCTTGAACTTTGTGCGAAGTTGGGTGCCGAGAGCGAGACACTGCTCTTTCCGGGCGAAATACATGATGTTTTCGCCCGCATTCATCTCCGCAGCACCCCCAGTGGGCAGCTCAAAGATCTGTGCTGAGGGGCTGGTCCAGGTGATGGCGTATTTCTCTTCGGTTTCTGCGGCATTCAGCAAGCCGCCTGTGCTGCCGATGTACTTCGGAAGTTGACCGTTGAGGGCCGTTGCTGGCATGGCTCTGCTGACCGTTTCAGGCGGAAGCTAGCACCGTGCTTTTGGCGAAATGAAGGGCGCATGCGCACTCTTCACACCCCGTCAACAAACGTCCCCCCCACCCGCTCAGCCAGGGGGAAAAACACCGTGAGACTGGTGCCCCCCCGTTCGGTGAAGCGTCCCCCGAGACGGTGGAAGAGCAACTGGGTGGCCTGCCTGCTGAGGTTCAGGCTGCCCGTCGTGGGATTCCAGCTGAGCACGGGCCCTACCCGGGCCCCTTCGATCTGGGGCTCCTGGGAAGAGGCGGCCGGGGAGCGCTGGGGAACATCACTGCTCAGCTGAAGTTTCAGGCGCTGGCCGGCGGGCCGCAGGCGCAAACGCACATGGCTACCAGCCGGGAGGGAGCGGCTGAACCGATCCATCAGCCCGCCCAGCATCGTCTCCAGCCGCACCGGATCACTCAACACGGGCGGCAGATCCTCGGCGATGGACAGGGTGAGCTTCAGGTCGCGCCGGTGCAGCTGCCGCTGCCAGATCCCCTCCAGATGGCGGAGCAACTGACTCAGATCCGTGCGTGCCAGTTCGCTGGCCTCCAGGGGTTGGCCCCGGCCTGGCTGGCGCTGCAACTCGGCCGCCAGAAAGATCAGTCCAAAGCGGTCGATCTGTTCGCTGCATTCCCCATCGATCTGCTCCAACCTCTGCCGCACCACAGGGGGCAGATCGGATCGCCGCAACAGGGAGCGGATCAGGGTTCGGATGGTGGCCAGCGGAGTGCGCACCTCATGGGTGAGGGCCTCGAGGAGAGCGAGTTCAGCAGCCACCTCGGAGGAGGTGGCTGCTGAACGGGGGGACACCGAGGGCGCCACGGGCTGGAGGGTCACACTCGGAGCCATGGCCGCCAGGCGTTCCGACAGGAGGGGCCAAAACCGCAATCCCAGGGCGGGATCGTTGTGAAGCGGGCCGAGGGCCTTGAGAAGCTGCCGCAGTTTGAGGGCTGCCTTGGGATCGTCCTGGCTCAGCCGCTGATCCAGACCCTGGAGCGCCAAGGTGATCATTGCGGCCTCGAAGCGCACCACCAGCCGGCGGGCCTGGGGGGGGCCATCGAGAAACATCACCACCTGCAGTCGGGGGGTGATCAGCACCAACAGGGGGTCATTCCCATCCTCCTGGCGCAAGGGAAGCCGTTGGAACCGGCCCGTGGGCACCAGGCCCGTGGAGCCTGGCCCTGGCCGTTTCCCCCCCACCACAGGAAGCAGGGGCTGGGAGAGCACTTCCGGCAGCCCTGCTGGAATCCACACCCAGCCGGAGAGGTGCTCCAGCATGGCAGGTTCATAGAGGGCGGGGAGGGGGGAAGCCAGCCACACACCCTTGGTTGGAGCGGGCTGCTTGAGCAGCAAATCCTCCTGAAGGGTGGCCAGGGAGGCCCACCAGAGACGGCGCACCGAATCCTCATCACAGCGACCTGGGGGCACTCCGCCGCTGAGCTGCTGGCTGAGGGTGACGAAGTTCACCGCCAGCGCTGACGAGGCCGACTGCGGCGATTCACCGCCGCACAGAAACCGATACAGAGGAAGTTCACCAACATGGCGGAGCGCCCGTAGCTCAGCCAGGGCAAGGGGATTCCGGTCACCGGACCAAGGCCGATGGTCATGCAGATGTTCACTACAACCTGAAACATCAGCATGGCCCCTACCCCGATCACGAGGAGGGATTCCACATCTGTACGGGCGTGGAGGGCGATCTGGAGCAAGCGCCAGCACAGCAGCAGATAGGCCAATACCACCAGGGTGGAGCCGATGAAGCCCATCTCTTCTCCCAGGGCACTGAAAATGAAGTCGGTGTGCTGTTCGGGGATGAATCGGAGCTTGGTCAACTGGCCATGCATCAGCCCCGTTCCCAACAGGCCTCCAGAGCCAATGCCCACCTTGCTCTGAAGCAGGTGATAGCCCCCCCCGAGGGCATCCTTGGCGGGATCCAGAAAGAGCACGAGACGCTCGCGCTGGTATTCCCTCAAACCGTGATTCCAGAGCTGGGGGGTGATAGCCGCGAACAACACCTGAACAGCCGTCACCACCGCTAGGCCGACGCGCCTCCAGGGAAGGGATCGCCAGGCCAGGAGAGCCATGAGCGGAATCCAGATCGCCAAGCCCCAGGGAGCCACCCCCGCGATGATCGCCGTCACCAGGGGGGAGAGGAGCAGCATCAGCCAACTTCCAGACAGGCCGGCCCAGAAGAGCATCACCAGCAGGATGGCCCCATAAACCAGGGAGGTGCCCAGATCGGGTTGCAGGAACACCAGAGCCCAGGGCACGCTGATCAGGGCGATGGGCCGGATGAGATCCACGGGCCGCTCGACGGGAAAGCGAGAGAGGAGACCCGCCAAGAGGAGGATGGCGGCCACCTTGGCGAATTCAGAGGGCTGCACATGGAAGCCGGCGATGTTGATCCATCGCTGGGCGCCAAGGGCGGAGGTGCCCACAAAACGCACCGCCACCAGGCTCAGATTCGTGAGGATGTAAATGGGCCATTGGGCCACCTGGAGCCTGTCCATGGGGAGCCTGGCCGCTAGCAGGGCCACCACCATGCCCACGGCCGCTGTGATCCAGTGCTGATACCAATCGGCGTAGTCCGCCTGGCGCTGGGTGCTGGCGATCAGGATTCCCGCCAGGAAACAAAGGATGAGGGGCACCCCCCAGAGCACCCAGTCAATGGAATCGGCCCTAAGCCAGCCCTGACGGGACGGGGTTCGGCCCCAACGGCGCTGTTCGGCAAGAGCCACCATCGGCTTACACCGCCGCTCCGTTGAGAGAGAGTTGTTGGCAGAGCTGGTCTGCCAGGCCCAGGAACGCCTGAGCAGAGGCCGATTCACCCTGGGCCAGAACGATCGGACGCCCCTCATCTCCCCCTTCCCGCACCGGCATCTCCAGCGGGAGCTGGGCCAGGAGAGGAACGCCCGCCTCCTCGGCCAGCAGGGCGCCGCCGCCACTGCCAAAGAGGGCATAGCGCCGCTCGGGCTGATCTGGAGGCAGGAACCAGCTCATGTTTTCCACCACGCCGAGCACGGGAATGTCCATCTGCACAAACATCGCGAGCCCCCTTCTCGCATCCTGAAGCGACACCTGCTGGGGGGTGGTCACCACAACGACGCCAGCCATGGGAACAGCCTGGGCCAGGCTCAGCTGGGCATCACCGGTACCGGGTGGAAGGTCAACCACAAGCACATCCCGCTCCCCCCAATCCACCTGATAGAGGAACTGGCGGATGATGCCATTCAGCATGGGGCCACGCCAGATCACGGGCTGGTTGTCCTCGATCAGCAACCCCATGGACACTATGGCCAGGCCACAGGTGTCGATCGGCTGCAGCACCTGGTCGGCCCCCTGCCCCCGCACCTCGGGCATCCGGCCTGCCACGCCGAGCATGGTGGGTGCATTCGGACCATAGATATCGGCGTCGAGCAATCCCACCCGCAGCCCCCGCAGCGCCAGGGCACAGGCAAGGTTCACCGCCACGGTGCTCTTGCCCACCCCTCCCTTGCCGCTGCTGATGGCGATCACCTGGCGCACCCCGGGAATGGCCTGGCGAGAGGGCAGGCCCGTTCCGGGCCCCGGGGAGGCCCCATGGCCAGCCCCTCCAATGGGGCCTGAGGAAGGGGGGGTGGCCAACTCGATTTGCACATCCTCGATCCCCTGGAGCTTCAACAGGGCCCCCCGGGCCTCCGCCGCGATGCGGTCCCGCTGGCCACCGGCAAAGTTTGGCAGGGCCAGTCGGAAAATGGCGCGGGGGCCCTGCACCCGCAAGCCGGAGATCCAACCCAGTTCCAGCAAGGGGCGGTCTGTTCCCGCATCCCGCAGGGGTCTGAGGGCCTCCATCGCCTGATGCTCAAGCTCACTGAGGCTGGGATCGGACCCCGGATCGGTGCTGGATGTGGACATGGGCGGAGCAGGCTTCCCCGTCGGTCGGTCGGGATCCTAGGCAGCATCTGGGGTGACAGAGCCTCTCGATGGGTTGTGGATGACCCCATCGGACTGGGATGGTTGGGGGAGCCCCAGCGCCTGTCCTCCATGTCCATCTCCTCCCCCCAAGCGACGCCCCCGGCCGCGTCCAGGAGCCGGGCCAGGGATCTGCTGATGGGTCTTCAGGAGTCGATCTGTGCCTCTCTGGAGGCCGTGGATGGGGAGGGTCGGTTCCAGGAGGAGAGCTGGGAGCGGCCGGAAGGGGGAGGGGGCCGCTCCCGGGTGATGAAGGCGGGCCGGGTGTTTGAACAGGGCGGCGTGAACTTCTCGGAGGTGCAGGGGGAGGAATTGCCCCCCTCCATCCTCAACCAGCGTCCCGAGGCCAAAGGCCATCCCTGGTTTGCCATCGGCACCTCCATGGTGTTGCACCCCCGCAGCCCCTGGATCCCCACCGTGCATCTCAATTACCGCTATTTCGAAGCGGGGCCCGTGTGGTGGTTCGGCGGTGGGGCGGACCTCACCCCCTATTACCCCTTCCTGGAGGATGCCAGGCACTTTCATCGCACTCTGAAAACGGCCTGCGACGCCATCGATCCGGCCTACCACCACGTATTCAAACCCTGGTGCGATGAATACTTCCACCTCAAGCACCGGGGCGAGACCCGAGGGGTCGGAGGCATCTTCTACGACTACCAGGATGGGGGCGGTGCGCTCTACAAGGGTCCCGATCCCGAAGGTCCCGCAGCCCAGGCGTCCCGGGCCATCGGTCCGATCGAACAGGACTGGGAGAAACTGTTTCGCCTCGCCCAGTCCTGCGGAGGCGCCTTCCTGCCGAGCTATGTGCCCATCGTGGAGCGCCGGCAGCCGCTCCCCTGGGGCGAGAAGGAGCGCCAGTTTCAGCTGTATCGGCGCGGCCGGTATGTGGAGTTCAACCTGGTTTTCGACCGTGGAACGATCTTCGGCCTGCAGACCAATGGCCGAACGGAATCGATTTTGATGTCCCTGCCGCCGCTGGTGCGCTGGGAATACGCCTACTCCCCCGAGGCTGGAAGCCGGGAGGCCCTGCTCACGGAGGTGTTCACTCGGCCCCAGAACTGGTTGGACGACCCGTCACTGGAGAGCCGCTGCGCTCCGTTGCAGGCTGTGAGCTGATCCGGCCCACCCCCTGGCGGGCCGGCACACGCCCCAGACCGATCTCGAGGGCCATCACCACCCGCTCCGCGAGCAGGTTCACGGTCTGCTGGCGGGTGCGGGGGTCCCGCAGGGATGCTTCCAGCCGACCCTCCAGCTTGCCCAGTTCCAGGATGGCCACCCCTCGTTTGGGGCCTCCAAGGCGATCGCGGAAGTTCATGGGGTAGGCCCCGAATTCCTGGGCCAGACTTTCATCAATGCGGCTGAAGGGCCGATGCAGGGGGGGGATCAGGCCCGAGCCCACGCCGGAAGGGCCATAAGCATCGAAATGGATTTCGAAGGCATAGCCATCGGTCAGGGCATGCTGTCGGCCCACACTCCAGTTGGTGCCTGGGTGATCAGCGTCATGGATGGTGCGAACGGGGGGCTTGTAGAAATCAATGCGCAGGCCCCTGGCACGGCCGAGGGTGGCCACCGCGTGGGCCAACACCAGGTTCCAGTAGTGCTCATCCGTGATGCCCTGCATCATGGGAGCCGCCCCCAGCACCCCCACAGCCTCCCCGCTGGTGCCCGAGCCGGCGATCCCCTGGGAGTCCGCATGGCCTGCCATCACGAGGATGGGGGTGTCCGGGGAAACGGATCTCAGGCCAATCCAGTCCTTTCGCATGCCGCTGCGCACACCCGTGAGGGGATCTGTTGAACCTGGGCTACGGGCCAGGAGGCTCGCCCCCTCAGGAAGGGGAACCTGGGCAAAGAGCGGAGCCTGCCCGAGGGAGACGGTGAGGCTTGCCAGGGAGGTAGCAAACAGAAGGGGGAAGAGGCGCATCGGGATCAGATGGGGGAACGCATCAGACGGCCATCGCTGGCCAGGCCAAGGGAGGGGCCCAGGTCTTTTTCCATGGCGATGAGTTCATCGCGATGGGCCCGAAGCTGCAAGGTGCTGCCCCCATCGGGAGCCCCCTCGATCAGCCGCAGTTCGAGGCTTTCGGGGCGAGCAGCCCGGCGCCAGTAGATCCACCCGGCGAGGGGCCCCAGCAGGGCCAGGGCAAGCACCCACCAGCCCACCCCCGGTATCAGCTGATGGAGCACCAGGGCGAGGCTGCCAGCCCCCAGGCTGGCCAGCAGGGAAAGCAGGACTGCCAGGGGAAGACTCGCCTGCACCTGGCCCGAGAAGCGCAGCACCTGCCGTTGGGGATCTTTGGAAGAGGGCTGCCACCCCCTGTTCCCCAGCCAGGCCACCATCCCATCCAGCACTTCCAGGGCGGGACGGGGGGACTGGACCTCCACCACGGTGGTGCGGTCTTTGCTGGCCGCCCGAAGGAAGAACACCAGACCAATGCCCATCAGCACGGTCAGCAGAAGGGTGGAACCAAAAGGAGCCATCAAAGCGCCACAGACCGGCTTCAGATTCTGTCCGGAATAGCCCAAAGCTGGGGGGAACTAGCGGCCGGCTTGGCAAGGGCCCCTCCCCCCAGCCCTCCATGGCGCAGCATGGACAAGCAGATAACAACGGACGCATGACGGGGACTCCTGCACAGGGCCAGGCCAATGGGGGCGGGAAAGGCAATCCACCACCGAGCCGCTTTGCGGTGTTCGATGGAGACCTGGATGGGGAGTGGCTGGCCCTCTATGCGCAGGCACCCGCCCTGGCCGTGGATACGGAAGCCATGGGGCTGATGCATGGTCGGGATCGACTGTGCCTGGTGCAGATCTGCGACGGGGAGGATCGGGTGTGCTGCATCCGCCTTGCCAGAGGCCAGCAGGAGGCACCGAGGTTGAAGAGCCTTTTTGAGAATCCGGCGGTGGAAAAAGTGTTTCACTTCGCCCGCTTTGATGTGGCCGCGTTAGCGGAAAACCTCGGGATTGCCGTGAATCCCATCTTCTGCACAAAGATCGCCAGCCGGCTGGCACGCACCTATGCGCCACGCCACGGGCTGAAGGAAGTGGTGAATGAGCTGGTGGGGGTGGAACTCGATAAGCAGGCCCAGAGCTCCGACTGGGGTCGGGTGGAGGAGCTGAGTGAGGCCCAGCTCACCTATGCCGCCGGCGATGTGCGTTGGTTGCTTCCGGCCCGCACTCGGCTGGAGAGCATGTTGCGGCGGGAGGAGCGTTGGGCCCTGGCCCAGCAGTGCTTTGCCTGCATCCCTGTCTTCGCCACCCTGGATCGCCAGCGCTTTGGGTCCGTCTTCGAACATTGAGCAGACCAGGAAGCACGGGTCCGCCAGAGGCTGGTCGGGACTGGGGCCTAGTCCTCGGTCATGAAATTTTCCTCACTGCTCAGGGCGCCGAGCTGGGCACCGAGCAGGGCTTGGTAATCGACACCTGAACCCTGGGCTTCCGCCAGCATCCGTTCAGCCAGGGCAATCCGGGCGGGCGTATCGCTGAGACCCTCCTGGGAAGCTCGGATATCCACCCGGCGCCTGGCGGCCGCAATGCTGACCCCCAACCACCCAGCCAGCCGCCCGCAGGCGGCGTTGTAATCCCGATCAGGAATGGCAGGCATTGGTGAAGGAGGCAACACAACGCATCATCTCGCGACGGAGTGTCGTGCAGGGAGGGAGTGGGAACCTTTGAGGGCGCCCCAGGGGCCCCTCCTTACCTTCAGAGGCGGCACCCAGATTCGAACTGGGGATAAAGGATTTGCAATCCTCTGCCTTACCACTTGGCCATGCCGCCGCGGGGGAGCAAACTCCCGTAATGGATCGTATCAGCCATGGCATGCTCCCCCGTCTGCTGGTGCTCAGCAACGGCCATGGGGAGGATCTAATTGCTCTTCGGGTGATCGAGGCCTTGGCCCCCCTCCAACCGGAGTTGTCCATCGCCGTGCTGGCCCTGGTAGGGGAAGGGGCCGCCTTCTCCAGCGCTCCAGCTGGTCTTCAGCTTCAGCAGCTGGGGCCCTCCCGACGCCTCCCCAGTGGAGGCTTCAGCAACCAAAGCCTGAAAGGGCTTGGGCAGGATCTGGCCGCCGGTTTGGCCCGCATCACCTGGCAACAGATTCAGGTGGTGCGGCGCTGGGGGGGAACAGGCCAGCCGATCCTGGCTGTCGGTGATCTCCTTCCCCTGGCGATGGCCTGGCTGGGGGGAGGCCCCTATGGCTTCATTGGCACCCCCAAAAGCGACTACACCTGGCGGAGCCCTCCCCCCCCAGGCTGGGGCATAACCCCTGTGGCCGATGCCTATCACCGGCTCAAGGGAAGCGAATGGGATCCCTGGGAATGGGCCTTGATGGCCCATCGACGCTGCCGATGTGTGGCAGTGAGGGATGGGCTCACGGCCAGGGGGTTGCGGGCCCACCACATCAGGGCCGAGGCCCCCGGCAACCCGATGATGGATGGCTTTGCTGCGAAGCCTCTCCCCGCCTATCTGCAGACCGGCCGCAGGGTGATGCTCCTCCCTGGGAGTCGTCTTCCCGAGGCTCTGGGCAATCTCCAACGGCTTCTGGCCTCCCTTCCGGATTCCGCCGCGTGCGCACGCCTGGGTGGGCTCACGGTGCTCGTGCCCATCGGCCGCGACCTGAATGATTCGCCTGCCCTGGCCTCCCTTCTCCTCGAGCAGGGATTCCAGCCCATGCCCCCACCCCCCCACAGTGGGGCCGAGGGCGCCTGGAGCCGGGGAGGGCTACACCTCTGGCTAGGCCCGGGATGTTTTGCGGCTTGGGCTCCTTGGGCTGAGGTGGGCCTGGCCACGGCTGGCACGGCCACCGAGCAGCTGGTAGGTCTGGGCGTGCCGGCCCTTTCCCTCCCGGGGGATGGCCCCCAATTCACCGTGGGCTTTGCCCGCCGTCAGAGCCGATTGCTGGGTGGGGCCGTGCAGCCCTGCCGAACGCCGGAGCAGCTTGGGGCCTGGTTGCTGGCGCTCCTTCAAGACAGCCGGGCCAGGGTTGCCCTCGGCCAGAAGGGGCGGCAGCGGATGGGGCCATCCGCTGGCAGCGAGGCCCTGGCCCGCCTTGTGGCAGAGCGGCTGCTGCGCGTCTCTTGAGGCACTGTCCACGAACCTGCGCGGACATCATTAGGGGTTCTGGGCAGGGAGGCTCAACGGTGAGACATCACAACTTGACCAGCTCCAAGCTCCGATCGAACAGGCCAGAGAAACCAGTCTGGAGTTTGACGTTTCTCAGACTGGAAGGAAAATCCCTTTATTTTGATAAGTATCATTGAATAAATTTTGCCATGATTCTGTATCCCGAGCTTCTTCAGAAGCAGTTGCAAGGTCTGGCCAGGTCCTGACCATGGCTTGGGGGCCATCGCCCCTACTCGTTGGGCCAACGCCCCCCTGATTTGCGGCTGTGTTGCCGGAGCCAAAACGCTTGCGCTGCGGTGTGCAGGGCTCCCTGGAGATCGCCCACCAGGCTTTCCAGTCGTTTTCGCCGGCTTCTCGCTGGAGAGAGGTGGTCGGAGATCACACCCGCATGGCAGAGATCCAGCAACATGGCGGCCTCCTCTGAAGAGAGGCAAAGCAGGTGCTCGTTGTTGTGGTGGATGACCTTCACCAGGCCTGGAAGCAGCACATATCTGTTGTAGGACGGCGCGGGCCGCGGTGAATGGGGAAATCCGCCATCGGAAAAGTCATTGCGCCTTCTGGGCCATGCTTAGACACTGGCATGCAGACGGGTGGCGATTTCCACCACCACCAGCCCGAAGAGGGCCATGGCGATCAGCAGGGAGCTGGGATGGGTCACGGCGCCTCGCCTTGGTCTGCACAAACCCTAAAGCAAATCTAAAGCTCCGTTGGCTTTGCCGCGAAAAGGCCACGAAAGTGCATATCCCGCAACAAAGGGCTTCATCGCCTTCTGCCTGGAACCCTCAATAGCCCGAGTCGGCCACGCAGATTCCCTGGCAGCTGATCCCATTGTTGGCGGTTCGCCCGCAATGGGAACACAGCACTGGATCCTGCTCAGGAGGTGGCAGGGAGAGCTCTGCTGGGCTCCCCCCAGAGGCCTGGGGGGAGCGGGGGGTTGGCTGTGCGGCTGGGGTGGCCCCCAAAGGAGAAACCAATGCCTAGGAGGGACGGGAGCGAACGTGCATCATGGCCATTCCAGCCGCCGGGCGCCGATGTCCCCTTCCATGGATCCTCCCTCCATCGGTGTGGGCACCTGGGCCTGGGGCAATCAATTTCTCTGGGGGTACGACCCCGAACAAGACAACCAGATCGAGGCCGCCTTCCAACGCGCCGTTGCCCTGGGCCTCTCGTTCTTTGATACGGCGGATTCCTATGGCACCGGACGGTGGAACGGGCGAAGCGAGACCCTCCTGGGAACCTGGTGTAAAAGTCTGCCGACCCACACGCGAAGCAAGCTCACGGTGGCCACCAAGCTGGCTCCCTTTCCCTGGCGCCTGGGGCGACGGGGGCTGGACCGAGCTCTGGCCGCCTCCCGGGAGAGGCTTCAGGGCAAGTTGGATCGGGTGCAACTTCACTGGAGCACGGCCCGCTATGCCCCCTGGCAAGAAGGGCCGCTTCTCGAAGGGCTGGCCGATCAGCTTTTGGCTGGGGAGGTTGCGGAACTGGGCATCTCCAACTTCGGCCCCAGGCGCCTGCGCCAGGTTCATGGCCTTCTTGCGGAGCGGGGTGTGCGCCTCTCCAGCCTGCAGGTTCAGTTCTCCCTGCTGGCTCCCGAAGCCGCCTCTCCCGGGGGGGTTGCTGAGGTGTGCCGCGAGCTCGGGGTAGAGCTCATTGCTTACAGCCCTCTGGCCCTGGGCTGGTTGGCCCCGAGCGAGGGCAAGCCCCGAGCCCAGCCCGCCCCCCCCCGCACACTCCTCTTCAACCGGTTGGACCGGGGGGCTTCTGCCCTGCGTCAAGGTCTCGTGACCATTGCTGCCGACAGGGCCGTGCCTGCTGCTGCGGTTGCCCTGAACTGGTGCCGCAGCCACGGAGCCATGCCCATCCCTGGGCTCAGACGCCCCGACCAGGCGGAACAAACCGCAGCGGCCCTGACATGGAAGCTCTCCAAGGAGGAAAGCCAGGAACTGGATCGGCTGGCCTTTGGAAACAGGGTGCGCATGCCAGCCAATCCTTTTCAGAGCAGCTGAACGGTCAGAGTTCGGCCGAGATCACCACCGGGAGAGCGGTCGCCACCTCAGGGCCCTCCGTTTCCATGGTGTCTCCCTGCAACCGGCGAACCATTTCAGCCTCATCGCCCGCCCCCTCCAAACCCCGTTCCGCGGGATCACATGCCGCGAGAGCCTCCTGTAACAGGGAGTCGAACGTGGATCCTGGGAGACGATGGCGCGCCAACTCCAGAAACGCCCGGGCCAGGGATTCACCAGCGGCAGCACGCAGGGCAGGGTTGCTGCGTCGGAGCTCGTGCTCCTGAACGATGGCGTTGAGAAAGCGTTCGGTCACATCCCGTTTGGTGGTGGCCCGGATGCGGGTGTCCTGATCGGATTGATTGAGAAACACCTGGGAATCGAGTTCGCCCAGTCGTCGGTTCAGGCTGTCCAGAACACTCTGGGCCTCCTTGAAGATCTGGGTGAGCTGCCCATCGGAGAGGCGGGGCAGATCCGCCACATAAACCTTGCCGTGATCGCGGAGGGTAAGGAAGGTGGGCCGCTGCCCCACCTGACCGTTCTGACGACCTGAGGGATCCCTTGGTTTGGGCCGGGGCTGCTGGGGGCGCTGGGGAGGGGTGGGGCCGGCGGAACTACGGCGGCGGGTAATACGGGTTGAAGTATTCAACATGAGGGTATGAACCAATGCATTGACCAAGACAGCGATCACCAGATCGCTACTTCACCTTAGGAAGAAATTAACCCTTTATAAGGAGGGCCGATCCTGCGCCAGAGAGAGGGGCAAACCTCCAACCCCCTGCTCACCATTGTTGCTCTCCTGGATCTGCCCCATCTCCCACGCCTTGTGGCCACAGCTTTGGCAGACCTGCAACACCGAATCCAGGACCTGGGGGCTCACCACCAGGCAAAAGCCCACCCCCAGATTGAAGGTGTTCCAGAGGTCGTCTTCCGGCACCTCTCCTTCCTCCTGAAGCCAACGGAACAGGGCTGGCCTTTCCCAGCTCCCTGTGTCCAGAACGGCATGGACGCCCGCAGGCAGACAGCGGGGGAGGTTTTCGGGCAATCCCCCCCCGGTGATGTGGGCCATGCCACGGGGGGCGAGATCGGCAGCCACGAGGGCCTTCACCAGATCGCTGTAGAGCGTTGTGGGCGTGAGGAGCGCGTTCAGAAGCGTGGGGCCATCGGGCCCGAGCCTGGTCTCTTGTGTCACCTGCCGGTCCTCCAGGATGCGGCGCACAAGGCTGAAGCCATTGCTGTGGACCCCACTACTGGCCACACCCACCACCCGATCACCCACCTGCACGGCGCGGCCATCGATCAACCGGCTCTCCTCGACCACCCCCACGCAGAATCCGGCCAGGTCGTACTGACCTGCGTGGTAGAAGCCGGGCATTTCGGCCGTTTCCCCGCCGAGCAGGGCACAGCCACTCAAACGGCATCCATGGGCGATGCCCTCCACCACCTCCGCCAAGGTTTCCGGAGTCAGGCGCCCGGTGGCGATGTAGTCCAGGAAAAAGAGGGGCTCGGCGCCAGAGGTGATCACATCGTTCACGCACATCGCCACCAGGTCGAGGCCAATGCCGTCATGGCGATTCAGCCTTTGCGCAAGCTCCAGCTTGGTGCCCACCCCATCGGTGCCGGACACCAGCAAAGGACGCTCAAGGCCACCGGGAAGGCGGCAAAGCCCCGCAAATCCGCCCACCCCACCGAGCACCTCAGGCCTGTGGGTGGCCTGCACGCAGCTGCGGATCCGGTCGACAAAGGCCCGACCGGCCTGCACATCCACCCCAGCACTCCGATAGTCCATGGTCGAATCCAGCTGCTTCGATCATCCAATGGCGGAGAGCAGAGCCAAAGAGGGGCCAAACTCCCAATTGGCACACTAGAGCATCAGCGGGGCTTATCTTATTTATTAGATCTTTTAATCCTTGGGAGCGGACGCGTGGCGGCTTGAGCCCCGCCAAAACTGGAGGAAAGGTTAAAGATGACAAATGCTGATCTTTCGGGAAGGGTGTTTGGGCGCTGTTTTCACCTGCGCAAAGCCGTTACCTTTGGGCCGTTGTTATTCATTGCAAGGAACTCGTTCAGAAGGTGTTGCCTGGGATCCCTCCAAAACTTTTTGGATTGTGATCCTTTAGATGCCATGCAATTACTGAGTTTTCAGTGTTGTTTCCCTGGCTTGTTCCGAATGTCATGCGTGCACTCCATCTCCTCGGCTCTGCAGCTCTCCTGATCTCTGGAGCGTCTCTGGCCCCGGCTCAAGCCGCCTCTCTCTCCTCCCCCACCTCCGGCACCTTTGTGATCCGTGAAGTGGAGTCCCCCTCAACCTGGGACAAGAACTTCATTAAGTTGACCCCTCCTGCCCCCCTGGCTCAGGGTCAGCTTCTTGCTTCGGCTCGGAGCGTTCAGGTCGGTCAAGCCAGCTGGTACGGCCCAGGTTTCTACGGAAACCGCACGGCCAGTGGTGAAGTGTTCCGGCCGGGTACGCTCACGGCAGCCCACCGCTATCTCCCCTTTGGTACCCGTGTTCGGGTCACCAACCTTTATAACGGTCGCACTACGGTGGTCCGTATCAACGATCGGGGCCCCTTCACGGGCGGACGTATCATTGATCTGGCCCATGGTGCCGCCCAAGCCCTCGGCGTCACGGCCAGTGGCTTAGCCGATGTCCGTCTCGAAGTGATCGACTGACCCTCGCGGTTGTCATGCAGATCCTCCCGGCCCATGGGCTGGGAGGATTTTTGTTGGCGGCCCCTTTCATCTCCTTGCTCCTTCTCCGATCCCAGAGCGAGCTCACCAGCTGGCGCCGATCCCTGCCGCAGCAGGGCCTTCATTTTGTGCCCACCATGGGTGCCCTCCATGGGGGGCACCTCCAGTTGATCCGGAGGGCGGCCATGCCCCGGTACTGGGGCCAGCCCCAGGTGCTCGTGAGCGTCTTTGTGAACCCCCTTCAATTTGGAGCGGGGGAGGATTTCCAGCACTACCCCCGCAGACTGGAGGAGGATGGGCGACTGGCCTGCGATGCAGGGGCCCATGCCGTGTTTGCGCCATCGGCAGAGGAGATGTACCCCCGGGGGGAGGCCGGGATCACCCACGTTGTGCCCCCAGCGTTTCTGCTGAAATCCCTCTGCGCTGCCCAACGTCCCGGGCACTTTGAGGGGGTGTCCACCGTCGTGACCCGGCTGCTGGGGCTGGTTCGGCCCGAGCGCATCTTCCTCGGGGAAAAAGATTGGCAACAGCTGGTCATCCTGCGTCAGGTGGTGACCGACCTCGGCTTGCCCGTCGCGATCGAGGGCATGGCCACGGTGCGCCAACAGGATGGATTGGCCCTTAGCTCCAGAAACAGCTACCTCACGCCGGAGGAGCTGGCTCGTGCGTCGGGCCTTTTTGCTGCCCTGGCGAAAGCTGCGACCCTGGCCCAGGACCGGAACGCTCCTTCCACGATTCTCAAGACTCTCGAAGAGGAGCTTCAACGCTGCAACCTCCCCCCCGAGTATGTAGCCCTTGTCGATGCCCATACACTGGGTTCTCGCCAAACGAATGGGGGTCTGGCACTGCTTGCTGCGGCCGTGCATTGCGGCCCTGCCCGGCTGATCGATCACCGCTTCCTGATGCCCCGAGCCCCGATTGTTGCCATCGATGGTCCCGCCGGCGCTGGCAAGAGCACGGTCACCCGAGCTCTGGCCGAGCGCCTGGGCCTCACCTTCCTCGATACGGGAGCCATGTACCGGGCTCTCACCTGGTGGGTGCTGCAGCAGGGAGTCGATCCGGCTGATCCAAGGGCGGTGGCGCCTCTGCTGGAGGGTCTGGCGCTGGATCTCAGGCCATCAGGGGAGGGTCAGGTTCAGATCAAGGTCAATGGTCACGACGTGAGCACGGCCATCCGCAGCCCGGAGGTGACGGCTGTGGTGTCCACCGTGGCGGCCCATGCCTGCGTCCGGCAAAGCCTGACCACCCTGCAGCAACGCTTGGGGGAGCTGGGAGGTCTGGTGGCGGAAGGACGGGATACGGGCACCGCCGTGTTTCCTCATGCCGAGTGCAAGATTTTTCTCACCGCCAGCGTTGCCGAACGGGCCCGCAGGCGGGCACGGGATATGCAGCAACAGGGATTTGAGGCACCGGAGCTGGAGGAGCTCGAGCGTCAGATTGCCGAACGGGACAGAAAAGATTCCACCCGGAAGGAGGCCCCCCTGCAGCAGGCGCCGGATGCCCTGTTGCTGGTCACTGATGGCATGGAGATCGAGGCCGTGATCCAGGCCATGGTGGATGCCTTCCGGTCCAAAGTTCCTGAAGAGGCTTGGCCCGGATCAGGCCCGGAAACCGGACAGCCCTCCCCCGCCCCGGCTTGATCGATCGGGCCCCGTGGGCCTCAGCTCAGCCAGCAACCCTTCACAGGCATCCTCCAGGAGATCGAGCACCTGCTCAAATCCATCGGACCCTCCGTAGTAGGGATCGGGCACCTCTTTGAGCCCATGGCGGCGGCAGTAGCGGGTGATGGGCTCAATGGTGGCCCGGGTGGGATGGGCACCCGCCAGCCGTTGCACCGCGGCGAGGTTGTCATCGTCCATCGTGAGGATGTGATCAAAGGCCTGGAGGTCGGACCGGGCGATCTGGCGGGCCCTGCTCGGCACCTGGATTCCCCGACGGGAAGCGGCCTCCAGCATGCGGCGGTCAGCCGGCTTGCCCACATGCCAGTGACCGGTCCCCGCGGAATCCACCGCAAACGCGTCGTCCAGCTGTTCTCTTGCGATCAGATGGAGAAAACAGCCCTCGGCCGCTGGCGAACGACAGATGTTGCCCAGGCACACGAAGAGAACCTTGATCGGACTGGCGCCCCCATCGGGGTCGGGGTGGGGGGAAGGATTCATGGGAGAGACAGTCGGGAGAGGGCCAGCCTGGCGCGAAGACAAACCACTGGGGCCTCTTCCTGGGCATCATCCGCCAGGCGTTGGAGGGTCTTCACCGCCCGATCGCGACCCTCCTCCAGCTCCTGGAGGCGTGGGGTAATCCGTTCCATCGCCGTGGCCACCGCGTAGCGCACCACCCACTCCCCGTCCTGGGCTCCGCACTCCAACGCCACCAAGGCCCGTTGCTGAACGGCACAGCGTTCCTGAGGAGCCAGGGGATCCACCTGAAGGGTGCCCAGACCGATGGCCGCCGCCCTGCGCACACTGGGGCCCACATCGTTGGCCAGGGCTGCCTCCAACAACTCCAACCCCCGCACGTCGCCAATTCCAGCCAGGGCCCTCACCGCCCAGGCCCGGGCACCGTAGTTCTGGGCATCCAGACCCTCCAGGAGAGGGGCAACGGCCGATGGGCCACTGGCAATCAACCCCTCCACCGCCGCCACGGCCGCCCCTGGGTTGTTGAACCCCAGAATGCGCACCAAACAGGCGAGGGCCAGCTGCGGAGGACCCTCCCCGTTGGGCTCTTGGCTGGCCAGTGCCGTAGCCAAGGCCCGGGTGGTCTGAAATAGCGCTCCGGCCGAATCGGCCTGCTCCACCGCCGCAATCAACGGGGCAAAAGGATCAGAGGAGTTCATCCATGGCCTCCAGAAGGGCTTCCGTCGAGGGGTCCCCCGAGCCCCGTTCCACCAGGCCCCGGAGGGCGATGAGTTTGAGGCTGTTTTCAGCGTGGGTCCGCCGGATGGGATCCAGGGCGACGCGCCAACCCACGGCCCCCAGATCCATCAGGGCAGCCCGGCGCACCTGGAGCTGGGGGTGCTCCAAAAGGCTGAGCAGCTGCTCCCCGAAGGTGTGATCCCCCGTGAGCTGGAGCAACGCCCGGGCAGCCGCACTGCGAATGAGGGGCCGCTCATGCTGGAGGAAGGGCGGGATGGTGGCCAACACGTCCTCCCGCACCACCCCAATGTCGCCGAGGGCTTCGATCAGGGCCTCACAGGGTTCCTGCAACTTCGGGCTATCGGGCCTGCAGGCCCCCGCTCCCTCCAGGCCGGAGGCCAGACGTTCACAAAGAGGCGTCACGGCCGCCTCAGCCCGGAGCTCCCCCAGGGCCCGGGCCGCCGCCTCCCGCAACCCGTCATCCTCATCCGCCAAAGCCGCCAACAGCTCGGGCACCACACGCCCATCCCCCACCTTTCCGAGGGCCCGCGCGGCGTTGCGGGCCACCGCATTGCGTTCCACCCCCGCCCCCACCTCCCGGGGCTGGCGAAGCTGAAGGGCTTCCAGCAGCAGGGGCACGGTATCAGGATGGGGGCTGCGCATCTTGCCGAGCCACCAGGCCGCGTAGTACTGCAGGGAAGGGTCGTCGCTGCGGAGTCGCCTGTGGGCCTCTGCCTCCGTGATGGGTTCACCGGCGGTTGTGAGGGGAGCATCGCTCTCCCGTGGTCCTGTCATGGAAACCAGAACGCGGCACATTGCTCCCATGATGTTGCCATTCGCCGCCTTCGTTACAGCGCTTCGGATTCGCGCAAAAAAAGCCCCCCGTAAGGGGGGCAGCTCAGGCTCTTCAGCCTTGGGCTCAAACCAGCGCGTTGATTGCGTAATCGATGTAGTTGTTGGCAATCACGCCGGAGTCGCCGGAGATGCCGTGGTTGTTCTTGATGTAGGTCAGAGCTTCCACATACCAGGAAGGAGACAGCTCGAACGCACGGTTGATCTCATCCAGACCAGCAATCAGATACTCGTCCAGAGGACCGGTGCCACCAGCCACCAGGGAGTAGGTGATGTGACGCAGGTAGTAACCGATGTCACGGGCACACTTGGCCTTGCCACGGGCATCAGCTGCAAAGTTGGCACCCTGCTGCTGGGTGGTGTAGGGGTACTTGTTGTACACAGCCTGGGCAGCGCCATTCACCAGATTGTCGGCGTTGGCGGTCAGCGCACGGGCAGCCTCAAGGGCGTTCTTGGCGCGCTCGAAACGACCGAAAGCGGCGTTCAGCTCGGTGTTGCTCAGAAACCGGCCCTGGGAATCAGCGGCGGCTACGGCCTCGGTGAGGGGAGTCTTCATGGAAGGACGAATAAAGGTGGAGAAATCTGAAAAAGAAAACCGATCAGGCAACTGCTGCTGCAGCGCGATCGAAGTAGGTGCCGATCTCAGACATCAGAGCCGAGCAATCACCCTGGCTGATGCCATTGCGGTCGTTTGCAATGCCGATGGCGGCGTCCTTCATCTTGCGCACCCCTTCTGCCACCGATGCGCCAGGCACGCCCAGAGCCAGATAGGTCTCACGCAGGCCATTCAGGCAACGATCTTCCAGCACGGAAGCATCTCCCGTGAAGGTTGCGTAGGTGATGTAGCGCAGGATGATCTCCATGTCGCGCAGGCAGGCAGCCATGCGGCGATGGGTGTAAGCATTGCCTCCAGGAGCAATCAGGGCAGGCTGCTGCTCAAACAGCTCGCGAGCCGCGTTGGTGACGATCTTCGACGCATTGGAGGTGATGCGGTTCAACGAATCCATACGCTTGTTGCTCTCAGCCGCCATGGCGGGGAGGGCATCAATTGGACCAGCGTTCAGAAATTCGCCGCGGGCATCAGCACAAGCAACGATAACCCTCAACGCAACGCCTAGCGCCCCGTGAGGTCTTCAAAAAGCATCAACGCCGAGCTGCACCCGCAGGACCATGGCGCCCTTGCTGGTCCCCAGTCCTGCTTTGATCACTGCGCACTGAATTCTTGCGGGCTGGTCGCGTTTGTGAAGACAGGCAACCCTTTGCAAAGAAAGAGCCCCATTCTTGTTGCTCCCACTAGGTTAACGAGGTGCTTCACCGCACAACTGACCTCCCGATCGCCAACCATGGCCGTTGCCCTTGCCTCCCAACTGCGTGAAGGCACCAAGAAGGCCCACACGATGGCTGAGAACACCGGCTTCGTGAGCTGCTTCCTCAAGGGGGTGGTGGACAAGGCCAGCTACCGCACCCTGGTGGCCGACCTCTTCTTCGTGTACTCCGCCATGGAGGAGGAGATCGGGCGTCTGCGGGCTGAGGGGCATCCGGTGGTGGGCCCGGTGGGCTTCCCGGAGCTGAACCGCTGCGAAACCCTCGAGCAGGATCTCGCCTATTACTTCGGCGACAGCTGGCGCAGTGCCGTGAAGGCCACGCCGGCCGCCCAGGAGTATGCGGCTCGATTGCATCAGTTGGCCAAGGAGGCCCCCGAGCTGCTGGTGGGTCACCATTACACCCGCTACATCGGCGATCTTTCCGGCGGCCAGATCCTCAAGAACATCGCCCAGAAGGCGATGAACCTGGGCGAGCACGATGGCCTGCGCTTTTACGAATTCGACGCGATCCCCGACGAGAAAGCCTTCAAGACCAATTACCGCGCCACCCTGGATGCCCTGCCGATCGATCAGGCCATGGCCGATCGCATCGTGGAGGAGGCCAACCACGCCTTCCACCTCAACATGACGATGTTCCAGGAACTGGAAGGCAATCTGATCGCCGCTATTGGCAAGGTGTTGTTTGGCTTCCTTACCCGGCGTCAGCGTTCGGGCAGCACGGAAGTGGCGGCGGCCTGAGGCTTGGCGGCGCTTGGATCGGACCCATCAGTCCTCGATTAGATCAACGCTCACCAGCCGGGTGAGACCTCCAGTGGTGGCTGGGTCGATGGTGCCTGGCTTGAAGTTGGCCTGAAACCACCACTGGCGACCATCCTTGCTGCGCCGCTCCACACGGAAGTTGTCCAGTCCCTGCTCCCGCAGTGCCAGTTGCAAAGCATCTCCGCTGCAGCCGGCGCAAGTCACGGAAACTGGCGGTAGCCCAGGCACTTCGACGCAATAGGCGGGCATGGGCTTAAGGAGATTGCTCAGGCTGCCACAAGAACCGAGTAGGGCTCGGGGAGTGTCATCGGTAGCGGTGACAACGCAACCCCCCATCCGGCAGGCCTAGGGTTGCAAAACTTCATGATTGGGCTTTGCGGGATGACTTCTGCCCCAGATCTGGCTTCCCTATATCAGTTGCTGTCTCTCCAAGAGCGCCCGATCCTGCCCTCGGGCGAGCGTCGCGCAATCCTGGGTTGTGGCTACGTGGGCGAAGCGGTTGCCAAATCCTGGAAGCAGGAAGGGCATGCACTCTGGGGCACCACAACCCGGCGTGAACGCTTGGCAGAGCTGGCTGACCTAGTCGAGAATCCGTTGGTTTTTGATTCAACGGATCCCTCCAGCAGCCTGGACTTCGCGGCAGATCTCGACGGCATCTTGGTGTCCTTCGCTCCGACAAAGAGTTCCAGTGTTGAGCTGAACCAATACGAGCAGACCTTTCTTGGCGGCCTGCAACGGCTGATCGAAACGCTTAGCCGTCGGCCTGTCAGCTCGCCACTGCAGCTTGTTCACCTGAGCAGCTGTGGCGTGTATGGCAACCGGCAGGGAGCGCTCACAAGTGAGAGCGATCCAACTGATTCAAATCATCCAGTGAATTCCGTGCTCGTGAGGGCAGAGCAGATGATCGCGTCGGTCCGCACCGAATCGATCAAGGTCTGCGTGTTGCGCCTCGGTGGCATATATGGGCCTGGACGCGATATTCCGGGCATGTTGCTTAGTGCTGCTGGCGGCTTAGTGCAGCGTAATGGCTTGAATGTGCCGTGCTGGATTCACCGCGACGACATCGTTCGCGGTATCAACTTCGCCTTTGACCAAGGCCTGAATGACACTTATAACCTGGTCAATGACACCCAGTACAACGGTCAGGAGCTCACAGATCGGTTGTGTGAGCGGGCTGGCCTGCCACTGGCCAAGTGGTTGACCAGAGACACCAGCGATCGAATCCTTAATGCGCGGGTGAGTAATGAGAAGCTTAAGCAGCTTGGCTTCAGCCTTTCTCATCCATGCATGGTGGGCTGATAGCGGCGCTCTATCCAGGCCAGCAGATTGTAATTGTCATCGAACTCCATTGTCAGATGCACAAAGTTTTGACGATCTAGTACCCAGCCGAAGTGGAGGTCGAATGAATGCTTTGGCAAACTCTCAGGAAGGCTGCAGATTAAATTATCTTCAAATAGCCCATTCGCTTCATTCTTGATAAACCATTCGCTACAGAATGGTGCCAACCGCTGTTCTGACATCGCAATTCCAGAACTGAATCCGGGTCTGATCACTGATTCCACTCCTTGCCAGCCAAAGACGGTCTCGAATACTGCCTCCAACGATTGAAACTGAGAGCGTTCCGGGTCAGGACTGGTGCGTTGGCAGCGGAAGGGTGTGGCGGCGATTGAGTCCAGCAGCATCTCTCCATCCGGTTGTTGCTGGTAAAGCGCAACCAGCATCGAACGACTGCGGCCGTTGAAGAAGTTCACTTCATGCCCAGCACGCGTGCAGCTGCCTGACATTTGCAGGCTCGACTGGTCTGCAGTCTGCGGAAAATGCCAGCAGTTGTGGCTGAGGTTGTAATTGTGCCGATATAGGGGGAAGCGGCGTTCTCCACCCGGTGCGAATCGAAGGCCTGTTCCATGCCATTCACCCGTATGCGCATCCGAGAAGCGGATGGCGTAATGCGAGGCCTCCGGGTTGACGGTGCCCTGCTTCATATTCATGCCGTCGCTGTTGCGGCCGTACCAGGTGGTTGTTCCTTGCCAGTCGCCATCAAAGCTGGCGCGCATGAGGTTCCATTGGCGATCAGCTGCGGCTTTGGCGTGGATGTCTACATCTTCCATTGTCTTCAGTTCGGTAGTCGGGTTTTCCAGAATCGTTGTTTCGTGATCAGAGGTCCTAGGCGAAAAGTTTATGGGGCTCTCAGGCCATTATCCGCTGGCGAAAGATCCTTGGGGCTGGGGTGTGCCTTAATCCACTTCGTTGCCAAGGCCGACCCTAAATATTTCTTAATCAATCGAGCGAGTGCAGCTGCAAGCGGTTGTTGGCCTATGGTGATGTGTTGCCTCATGATCGCTAAGCCATGTCCAAGGTAGGTGTGCTCCTGCTGAACCTCGGGGGTCCGGAGCGCATCCAGGATGTCGGCCCTTTTCTCTACAACCTGTTCTCGGATCCCGAGATCATCCGGCTACCCAACCCGGCTCTGCAGAAACCTCTGGCTTGGCTGATCAGCAGTCTGCGGGCGAGCAAGTCGCAGGAGGCTTATCGCTCTATCGGCGGTGGCTCGCCACTGCGGCGAATCACCGAGCAGCAGGCGCGGGAGCTGCAGAGTGCCCTGCGCCTGCTTGGGATCGAGGCCACCAGCTACGTGGCGATGCGCTACTGGCACCCATTTACCGAATCGGCGGTGGCAGACATCAAAGCCGACGATGTGGATGAGGTGGTGGTGCTGCCTCTTTACCCTCACTTCTCAATTAGCACCAGCGGTTCCAGCTTTAGGGAGCTTCAGCGTCTTCGTCAGGCTGATCCTGTCTTCGCAGCTTTGCCGATTCGATGCATCCGCAGCTACCACGATGACCGGGGCTATATCGACGCCATGGCCGGGCTGATCGCCCGCGAGATCCAGGCCTGTCCGGACCCTGACAGCGCCCACGTGTTCTTCAGCGCCCACGGTGTTCCTAAGAGCTACGTGGAAGAAGCGGGCGATCCCTACCAAGGGGAGATCGAAACCTGCGCCCGGCTGATCATCGAGAAGTTGGAGGCCACATTGGGCCACAGCAACTCTTTCACCCTCGCTTATCAGAGCCGGGTGGGCCCTGTGGAGTGGCTCAAGCCCTACACCGACGAGGCATTGGCGGAGCTAGGGCGGCAGGGTGTGAAGGATCTGGTGGTTGTGCCGATCAGTTTTGTGAGCGAGCACATCGAGACCCTCGAAGAGATCGACATCGAGTACCGCAAGCTTGCTTTCGAGTCGGGCATCACTAATTTTCGCCGTGTGCCGGCGCTCGACACCAACCCTGCGTTCATCCAGGGGCTTGCGCGACTCGTCCAGCAGGCCCTGGATGGACCCGAAGTGAATCTTGACCAGGCGGCGGCTTTGCCCAGCACCGTGAAGCTTTACCCCCAGGACAAGTGGGCTTGGGGCTGGAACAACAGCTCAGAAGTGTGGAATGGCCGCTTAGCTATGGTCGGATTCTCCGCTTTTCTAGTGGAGCTGATCAGTGGAAGTGGGCCTCTTCATGCCATAGGTCTGCTTTGATCTCCTTTTTGCTCGGGATAGTGTCTGTCCAGGTCAAACAACACCTCATGGATATATGTCTCAGTCCACTCTGCACCGTGAAAGCGGCTGAGCATCCCCCTTGCTGGATCTTTCTCTGCCCGGTAGCTGGTGTAGCGGCGTTGGCCATCGAGCAATATTGCTGAGCGATCATCTGCTACGGGGGGCGCTTCATCCACGAGCTGTAAATAAAGCTTTAAATACTCAGCAAAGGCTTGAAATATAACGGTGCTGATCAGCTCATCGGAGGCTGCGCCCAAAGGTAGACGGGTCCAGAGAAATGCAGGTGAAAAGTAAGGTTCCGCCTCAGCAGGAATGGGTCCGCCATCAGGTAAGTGAGGTTTCCAGCTGTTAAAAATTGGAAGCAAGCGATCCCAGACAGGTTGGGTATGGAGGGAATCGCTGCGGTCAACCGGCTGCAGGTCAAGGGCCAGCAGATGGCCTGAGGGCAGCGTGACCAAATCTGCTCCGAAGAAAGGCAGATCAAAACGGCAGTGGGGATTGATGACTAGGTTCAGCACGGACGCTGCTGGCCCCGCCTCCACGCAGGCGGCCCTCACCTGGCGAAGTTTGTTGGTTTGACATGCCCAGGTTTCAGTTTGCACAACTACCGGCTGTGCCTTCGAACCGGTGGATCCGGTTTTTTGCAGAAACTGCTCCGGCACGGGGTAGGCGGCTGGCTCCAATGCCTGAAGCATTTCGACTGCATGATCAAGAAAGGGCTGCCAACGCCAACCGGGGATTCTGACCTGGTCAAGGCTGCAGCTTTGCGGTGCTGTCATTGCTGCGGGCTAGATGGGAAAAGGAACTCGTGCAGAAAGCGATCCGACCAAGCCTTGCCGAAGTGGCTGCTAAACAGGCCGTGAGCCGGATCTCTTTCGGCGCTATAGACATCGTATGCCTCCTGCAGGGTTTTCACCTTTTCTGCTGTAACTATGGAAGTGCGTTGGCCGGCTTCGGCGCTGAGCTGCCAGTAGCAGTCGAGAAAGGCAGTGAAAGCTCTGGGCAACGATTCCTGCGCCTCCTCAGCTCCTCCACGGCAGAACAGCAGCCAGGGCGAAAAATATTGGTTTGGATCAAATGAGCGCATGGCCTCAGCACCGTGAAGATCCGGGTGGCGAGAAATAAGTTCTTTTAGGCCTTGATAATAGGTGTCAAGATAATTTTGATCCTGCAGTAGTGGCTGAAAATCAAGCACTGCGACCAGCTTGCCGCGGGTGCCGAACCAAAGGAGATCGATTCCCATCAGGGGCTGATCGTTGTTGTATTCGGGATAGGCCACCGAATTCAACACTTGCAGGCTGTCCCCCGCGTCCATCCTGGTCACCCGCCAGCGCCGGAACCCAGGCACCTGCCAGAGCCAGCTTTGGATCACGCTCTGCCTCTTCGGGGAGCGACATTCAGCTAGCCCATCGGGTGGGGCAATGGGCTGCGCTCCAGACCTTTCCAGCCTGCTATTGAGCTCTTGCAAAAAAGGGTCAAACATCTCGGAGCGCTCAGGAGCAGGGTGGGTTAACGGAAACCGGCGGCCATGGAATCGGCGCTTTCCCGAAGCGACTGCAGAGTTGCGTCGGAGGGGCAACGAAGCTCCGTGCAGTAGGTGGTCATCGACACACCATCGAGACACTGCACTGAACTCACCCGCATTCGCACCTGATCCGTGACGAACCAGCAGCGCTCCGTGCCGACATTGCTGTCGTAGCGCGTGGTAACGGTCATGACGCCATCGGTGGAAAAGGTGTATTGACTGAGGACGGGCTGCTTCTCCACGTAGCCCTTGTCACGGACCAGAAAACCCTGAGAGGGATCTCCTGCCAGAGGGATATCTATTAATACAGCTGCTTGATCTTCTGTTCTGGCTAGGGGTTTAAGATTGCTCTCCCACCAAAAACGGGCCCCTCCTGCTGCTAGAAGAGGGTTGATATTAAGAGCTAGGCATATCTGCTCGACCGCTGGATCCTCAGCGGAGAAGGGCTCGATAACAAGATTGGAATCGCCGAATTCATCATCTTGGTGGTCGAGGTGGTGCACAGCCCGTCGCGTCAGCCAGGTCCCTCGACTGGCCGCTAAGAACTGGTCCATCGTTCGGGCTGGGTCCATGGGTGCCAGGGGCGGGTGAGGGGGATGGGAGTTAGTCCTGCTCGGACTTCTGGGACTCAAGCTGAGCCAGAATTGCTTCTAGCTTCTGCAGCTCGGGATGCTGAGCCAGGGTGAATTCGACTTGCTTCTGAGGGAGCTTCAGTCTTTGCCCCATGCCGATCACATCTTTGATCAGTCGATCGCGGTAGGCCGCTAGCTGATCAATCGACTCCTCCAGCTCCTGCCGGCTGGGATCGGATCCGTTGATTGCAGACGTGTCGGCGCGAGCGGTGGTGCCGTCGGTCATGGGTTGGATTGGGCGACTGTCAGCATACGGAGCCGTCCGCTGCGATCCACTAGGGCAGCCTCAAGCGGGCTGCAGGCATGGTGAAAATGGAAGAAAAGATAAATCTCCTGGGGCTTTGTTCCGCGATTAGGCGGGAGTGCGTGCCTTCCCCTTGCCAAAACCCTTTGCCAGCGCTGCACTTTTCAAGTCAGAGCGCGATGGGTGACGAAAGTTTGCATGATTGCTTAGATCGGGGTCCTGAGGCGGGAGATGACCGTAGTTTCCCCTTACGCCTTCCCCGAGAGGCAGCTAAGCCATACAGACCTGAACAGATCTAACGATCTTCACTGGCTGTCAATTGGCTAAGCACAAGCACCCCTGGCCCCTTTCCCATGCTCGACGCCTTTTCACGCGCTGTCGTCAGCGCAGATTCGAAGACTGCCCCTATTGGAGGCGGTGAGCTCGCTGCTCTCCGTAACTATGTTGCTGAGGGCAATAAGCGTCTTGACGCTGTTAACGCCATCACCAGCAATGCCTCCTGCATCGTTTCAGATGCGGTCACCGGCATGATCTGCGAAAACACTGGCTTGATCCAGGCTGGTGGCAACTGCTATCCCAACCGCCGCATGGCCGCCTGCCTGCGCGATGGCGAAATTGTGCTTCGCTACATCAGCTACGCGCTGCTGGCAGGCGACGCATCGGTTTTGGACGACCGCTGCCTGAACGGCCTCAAGGAGACCTACATCGCTCTGGGCGTTCCCCTTCAGTCTGCCGCCCGCGCCGTGGCCATCATGAAGGCTTCTTCCACAGCTCACATCAACGAGACAAACACCAGCGGCACCAACCCTGTGGAAACCCGTTTCCGCAAGATGGAAACCGTTCAGGGCGACTGCTCCGCTCTAGTGGCTGAAGCTGCTACCTACTTTGACCGTGTGATCAGCGGCCTCAGCTGATTCATCCGAAGAGATTGCTTTTTTTAAACCACTACTACTCAATTAAACGAGGATCTTCACGATGAAGTCTGTTGTGACCACTGTTGTGACCGCCGCTGATGCCGCTGGTCGCTTCCCCTCCCAGAACGACCTGGAAGCTGTTCAGGGCAACATTCAGCGAGCTACTGCTCGTCTTGAAGCTGCTGAAAAGCTGGCTGCCGGTCTGGACAAAGTGACCAAGGAAGCTGGTGACGCCTGCTTCAGCAAGTACCCTTACCTCAAGCAAGCCGGCGAAGCTGGTGAGAACCAGGTCAAGGTGGACAAGTGCTACCGCGACATCGCTCACTATCTGCGTCTGATCAACTACTGCCTGGTTGTGGGCGGCACCGGCCCTCTCGATGAGTGGGGCATTGCCGGAGCCCGTGAGGTGTACCGCACCCTGCGTCTGCCTACCGCTGCTTACGTGGAAGCGCTCACCTTCACACGCGATCGGGCTTGCTCCCCTCGTGACATGAGCCCCCAGGCTCTCAATGAGTTGAAGTCGTACCTTGATTACGCCATCAACGCCCTCTCCTGATCAGTTTCTGATTAATTGTTGAGGACAAACCAGGGAGGCCTTCGGGCCTCCTTTTTTGTGTGAAAATGAGCCGTCGCCTACCCCCTCTCCTCGATGGAAATGGAAGCATTAGATATCTTATTTGATGATCTTGCCCACCCTAATCCTTATATTCAAAGCCAGGCTTTTATGGCTATGGTCAGGGATTGGCCTCAGCAAGCTCTACCTCGCCTGCTTGGTTTGTTGGCCCAACCGGATATAGCTTTACGCAGGGCTTCTGTTCGTGGTATTGGCGCCTTTGGCGAGGCAGCCATGCTGCCCTTAGCGGATCTTCTTATGGCTAGCACGGACAGCACTATCCGCGCCAGCTGCGTGAAGGCCTATGCCCAGGTGGCTTCAAACCAGCCTGGGATCCATTTCCCCGAGACAGCGATGCGGGCTCTCGAGGAGGCACTTAGCGACGACTCACCGGTTGTGGCTGTTGCTTCGGTGATGGCCCTTGGGCAGGTTGGTGGGCAGGCGGTGCCGCTGTTGCTAAGAGTGGTGGGTGGTGATAATCCAGCCCAGGCGGTAGCAGCTGTCAATGCACTCGCCCAGATTGATGATCCTGCAATTGAACCGACTCTTAAGGATCTGCAGCACCAACCAAAGTTAGATAGTTATGTGCGAGAGACCCTTGAATCAGCCTTGGCTCGAATAAGGGAACTGCAAGCGCGTCAACCTCAGCCGGGCTGACGCGAGACGATTGTCATCCTCACTTGCTTAGCTGACTGATTGCTAGCTCTAGCACTAATCTGACTCCAGGTTGTACTTCCTGTTCCACACTTGCTTGTAATGTAGGCAATGCATCCCTGGCTCCTAGCTTCATCAGCGATAGAGCAGCGTTTTTGCGAACCTGTTCTTCCGAGTCGGTGAGCAGGGGGAGCAGGCGCGGGCAGGCCCATTCTGGCTCCTGCAACTTCCCCATCAGCGTTGCAGCTTCTGCCCGCACTTCGGAGTCCAGGTCATCTAGCGCGGTTAGAAGCAGCTGCCTCGCCTCGTCATCCCCCAGAGCCTGGATCTGTTCGCCGAGAGCTGCTATTGCTGCCGTTCTTATCCTTGCATCCGGCGAGCTGGCTGCTTGCCGAAGCGCTTCGGGCGCCTTGGCGCCGATAAAAGCGATCCCCCAGCTGGCCAGCCCCTGTTGCATGGCCGAAGCTTTTGGATGAACCAGCACTGAGAGGAGTGGATTGAGAGCCTGCTCGCCGACTGCAGCCATCGCTCCGACCGCTGATCCCTGCACAACGGGATCCGAATCTGAGAGCAGGGTTTCGAGTAAAACGGGCAAGGCAGCTGGATCTGCAATCAGGGTCAGAGTCTTAGCTGCAGCGCGTCGAACGGTGACGTTGTCGTGAGACTGCAATGCACGGCAGAGTGTTGGCACCGCTGCAGCACCCACTGCTCCAAGGCTTTCGGCAAAGGTGAGCCGCATCAAGCCCCTGGTGTCGCCGAGACCAGCCACCATGCGCTCAATAGCTGGGGTGTCGGATGAAGGAACTAACCCCTGACGAAGTTGGGAACGAAGCTCTGCAGCAAGAATGTTGGCTTCCTCAACGCTCAGTTGCTGGATTCCAGATGCGGGGGTAGCGGACAGCTCGGCAGACAAGGTTCCCTCCTATTGGACAAATTATCAGGGATAGCCGTCGCGATCCTATGGTGGGCTTAACAAGATCAGGACATGACACGCTTTTTGCTCTCCCACAACCTTCAGGTGGTTTCCGACAACCTGAAGGGCTTGAATTCCGCGGAACTGGCGGCTGGTCTCGTTGCACACCTGTCCACCGATGTCCGGGTTCAGGCAGTCAGCCACCCTCACTGGTTGGTTCAGGTGGAAGCCGACCTGCTGCCCGTCGATTTGGCCAATGCCGTACTCCTGGCCTGGCGACAGCTTCGCTGCTCTGCAGGTGCTACTGATCATGATTGCCAGCTGTTGGCCCTAGGTGGACGCAAGGACGATCAAGGCGCTTCTGGAGCGTTGCTGCAGCAGAGTGACTGGGGGGTCGATGTGGTGGAGACTCTGAACACCGCCGCTTTCCTTCAGTCGATCAACTGGGAACTGCTCAAACAGGGACGTGCTCCTGATGGTGTGTTCGAGCTTCAAGGCTGAGCTGGGCTATTTGCGGCGGCGGCGAGGTGATGGCTGTCCAGGCTTGGGCGATTCGACTGGGTCCGTAGAGGCTGTGGTCGCCACTGCGGAAACTGAGCTGGCCGCCTCCATCAGACATACCGACGTAACCGGGATTCCGTTCTGGTGTAGTTGCTGCATAGTGTGGCTCAGCATATGGCGCGGAACTCGCAGCTTCTGAGCAACCCTCTGGGGAGTTTCAGAATTGATGCTTGTAACAAGCAGAAGCGCACCACATTGATGGGGTCCCATTGTGCCTCTAATTTAGATGGGTTCATATTGAACGCTTCCTGGCTGGGTTGCATCAAGACACATAACTCTTAAACTTTCAGCGCTCTTGCCCCGCCGGCTATCAGAGTTGGAAGCAGCTCTCCTTTGAGCTCCACAGCCGCGTCCACTTTAACTTCTGAGGACAGTATTTTGGCAAGCTCCAGCAACAGTTACGACAATATCCATCCCGGGCTCAGCCACCATGATGCGCTAGCGATTCTTGAACAATCTCTTGACTCGCTTGATTCTGCCAGCGACTACTACATGGCGGCCGCCCATCTCGTGAATTTCCCCGGCGACAAAACGGAGGAGGCATTATTGCGGCTCATTGATAATTCTTCGAGTGAACAGGCGGTTAACCTTGCGCGCCGCAAAGCGGTCGAAGTTTTGGGCAGGCTTGGGGTTCAACGGGCCATACCCAGCATTGGGCGTTGCCTAAGGAGTAACGATCACTATCTCATTGAAAATGCCGCCTGGGCCCTTCTTCAGCTCAATTGCCAGGATGTTGAACTCCATCAGGCGATGCTGCTGTTACTTAATGATCCAGGCCAGAGCCGCAGGGTTCTTATCCAGGCTCTTGTGGGGTTAGAAGTGCATGGGGCCTTGCCCGTACTTCAATCGCTGCAAGATGAGGCGAATCCAGGGGTTCGCGGCGCTGCTTTGTCCGGGTTTGCAAAGCTCAGTGGCGATAGCAGTCGCCTTCAAGAGTTGGAAGACCACCTGACCCTGCCTAATCAAATGGACCGGCAGTCGGCGATTCAGGATTTAATTGACTGTCGAGCTACATATCTACTGCCTTCGATCCTCAAGGCGCCCGTGTCCCCTGTGTTTAGGTTGCGAGCTCTGCGGACACTCTGGCCGGGCCAAGACAAAGCACACGCAGGCCTTGACCTGCTTACTTGTTTAGATTCGCTGATGTTGGATCAGCCAGAAGATTTGGTCTTGGCGCACTGCTACGACACTGAACCCACCATATTATTTTTATTTGATGAGTTTTTTGGTACTGACTTTAGCCGTTGCTACCTAGCATTGTCCACATTGAAGCATAGGCCAGCAGAGGAGCTCTGGCCTGTTTTCTGGAAGCGATGGCAGGAGGATGCTTATAATGATTATGGTGCTCATTACTTCTTCATTCAGCTTCTTGGCAGTGTGGATGTCTGGCCTTGCGCTGCTACTCCTGAGATTGAGGCATTGCTGCTGGAAGCTATGAACAGCAAGCGCCCACAATTCGGTAAATCAAGAGCGGCTGCTTGCTTGGCTTTGAATAAACATTTCCCTGATATATGGTGCAAAAGTGTACGGCAGCTTTTGTCCTCCGATTTCACGCCAAGCTGGGAGCTACGTTATGCTGCATTGATTGGTCTTGATTCAATTGATGTTGCGAACAACCATGAAATATTTCAGCTATTACAGAATGCTTTTGCCGTGCAGGATCCTGATATTTTTGTAGATCGTAGGCGTCAAATGCTTATTTCAGAAAACCGGGTCTGAAAGGACCCACGCTCAGCCCAGTAGCGTTGAATTTCCAGGCCTTTGGGCCTCGGCACAGCTGCTTCAGCTCTCAGGATCTTGAATGTTCGACGGGGCCCCATGGGCCAGTTTCCAATTGCTCTTACAGACCGCAATTGCCCACCAACCATATTTAGGCAGGCTTCAAAACGCTCAAGCTGACTATGATCGATTGTTTCAAAAATAAAGTCTTGGCCTTGGCAAACTAGGTGCTGCGAGCGAATCCAGCTACGGAATTGGCGGATAGCTTCTCCGTCAGCTTGCAGTGTTTCAGTTTTATCCAACTTATTTAGGTTCTTCTCCCTTATGATTAATTAGACGTGCCCACTCAGCTGTCACTTCATTCTCAAAGCTAGCCACGCGTTCAAAACGTAGTGGCCCATGTTCAGAGCCCCATTGCAAGGTATTAGTAGCTGGATCAAAACCCTGATCTCTACTAATCCAGTTTTCATGATCAACCAACACCTCACTCACTAGATAGGTAGGCCGCCCGTCGCGTGGCACTAGGCATTTATTACCAGGCTCTACCTTTCCGCTGAAGCAACCCGGTGTCGTCTCTTGGAAATGCATCGCACAACCGCAGCGCTGTTTAAGGCGATCAATATGAATAAGCTTAAGCAGTTTAGGCGTGAAGCCTGCTCCAGCTAAGCGAATTGGTTGGTCGAATCCAAAATTCTCAACAATCTGCACCTTCTCGGTTGAAATCAGTCGATGTACGCCTTGCCTATAAGGTCGCCAAGGATCATGCCCATAGCTTTGCTCGGAGTAAAAGCCAGGGCCCTGAAATACTTCCCAAGGCAGCGGGCGAAAATAGATATTGATATGGGCGAAATTTACGGGGTCTTGCTGTGCCTGGGAGAAATTGCTGTAGTGCCCAGCTAGAATTTTAGCGAATTTCAGGGTAATGCCTATCATAGTGAACTCTATTGGCTGAAGGAATCTAACCGTCTGATTTCAGATGCGAAGGATGTTTGCAGTATTCCTGAGCCGGCCGAGGTTCGCAGCACTGATGAGCGGCAGCGAACATTCTCAGATACGAACCAGATCCTTTCCTCTGCAATCGATTGACCATATTGCGTAGTGAGTATAAAAGTATTATCTTCTAAAAAGGTATAGTTTGATACTGCTTGCTCGGCCTCTGCATATCCAGCGCTTCGCAGTAAGATTCCTTTTTGATTATCAAGTGGGATTGGAACGAGGATGCATGATCCTGCTGATACTTCACTGGGCCCCTCTGGCTCCCAGTCACTTTCTGCTTTCCATTCCATTCGGAATGGCAGAAGGGGGTCGGCGTTGTGTATTTTGCACTCTCTAATTAACTGAAGCACCAACGGATCTTGGAGTCCAACTGGTTCAATCAATACTGAACTGCGAACATCCTCAAATTGCTGAAAAGCAAGAGAATGACCGCTTCTCATGGATCGCCAGCGGCCTAGGCTACGAGCTACAAAAGATTCCAGCTGCATCAACGCTGCTCAGGCCTTGTTTCTGTGAGTTGTCCATGCAGATGGCAGACGACCTGCCTGAACCATGTGTACCCATGTATCGATCATCATGTTGATCGCAGGCCGTGTCTTTGTAGTGCTCTGATCATTCCGAGAGCACTCTGCTTTGAGATGGTGATTGTCCATTAAATCTATGGTTTGTAGCCAGGGTGCTTGTTGCTGATGCTTTTGGGAGGCGGCTCAATTGTTGCAGCATTATACGTAATGCAGCCTTGAGCCGCCTCCAATTTCATTTAAATTAGGACTCTCGTACTGACGCGATACGACCCCTACGTCGATGAATTGATTGGATCGCTGATGATAGCGAGCTGAAGGGAATTGTTGTCGTTTGCGTTACGCGTCGATTAAGGCCAACAGGACTAGCGCTTGTCCAGCGGATAGCATAGCGCTTGTTGTTGCGATCGCCCGGCCCGGGTGTTTTTTGACTAACTCCGGGGGGTGAACTGGTCGCTAGGCTGACTAATAATTGTGATTGCCCGTCACCATCAAAACTTGCAAAGCCCGAATTCAAGGCACGTGTTCTGTTGTACGTAAGATTGGATTCACCTTGCTGGCTGGCCGCTCCTCTATCAAAAGGCACTGTATCAAAGCCAAAGACCTCTAGATACTCGGCTCCGTATATGTAGCTGTTGATTTCTGCTTCGTATCCTTCTGTGGCTAGGAGCTGAACATGCGTGCTCAGTTCAGCCTGATTTCGTGGGGCGCGGCCTAAGAGATGCTTGAAGTTGAGTTCAACAAACCGATAGGGACCATTTGCATCAAAAAAGAGCCGCCGATAGCTGTCGGATAGGGCTAGTGCATTGACCAGCCCCTGCACAGTGAGGTCGCCGTTGATGAACAAACTCTCAGCAGAGATTGAGAGCTCTTCGTCAAAGAGGTGGGCATTGCCAAATACCTGGCGGTAGGCGGCTTTCAGCTGGGCTTGAGCTTCTGATTGGCGTAAATCCGAATTGGGCCGGTCAAGAGTTTCGATTTCCATGGTTTTTAGGTTGGATGGGGGGATTTCAGAAAAATTGGCAGTTGTCCCGAATAAATGAACCAGCGTTTTCTAGGTGATTTCGGTCACAGAAATGATCCGACCACCGCGTCTATGGATGTATCCCAGTTGGCTTGTAATGTCATTGCCGCTTACTACGTAACTGGCGTTCGGGTTGCGTTGGCGGCCGCCTGTAGGCTGGGCATTGACGACAATACGGAACCGCTTGGATGTGGGATCAGCTGATCCAGAGGCTGCACCAAGCCTGTTAATCCGTACGGTTGTATTTGTCCAGTTTGTAGGTGCAGATCTTGTTGCTACCGAATTCAGCAGGCTTGAGGCACATTGAATGGTGTCACTGGCCGCATAGCCTTGAACTAGTGCTATGTGGCGATTAAAGGAAACCTGTTCGCGGCCATTTTCAGTTGCTACACGCAGATAGGGAACAGTATTCTCGCCGAAGGTGTTCTGATACTCTTCGCTATCAACGTAGCTGTTGATTTCTGCTTCATAGCCGTCAATGGCTAGCCTTTGTAGGTGCTCACTCATCTCGGCCTGAGATGCGGGTGCACGCCCCAAAATATGTTTGAAATTCAGCTCAACAAAACGGTAGGGAGCATTTGTTTCGAAGAAGCGACGGCGATAGTCTGCAGAGAGTCCAATAGCTCTTATAAATTCGCGAGTGCTGAGCCTTCCCTCAGCAAACTGGCTTTCTGCTGTTAAGTTGCGTTCGCTGTCCATCACATGGGGATTGCCCAGCACTTGGCGGTATACCGAGCGTATCAGCGCAGTAATCTGATCTGCTGAATCACCGTTGCAGCGCTCGAATACTTCCTGCTGGCGCTGGCCAAGTCCAAAGCCAACGTATAGATCACCACGCATTGGTGTCGAGTCGCCTCCATCGGCACTGTTCCGCTTGACAGGCACTAACATACCGCCCGAACCAGCCGCTGTTCCTCCCGTTTGACTAAGGGAAGCAGATCGGTAAACCTGTGCAGGCACTCTTATTGAGAGCCTGTAGCCGCTAACTAGATTGCCTAGCAGTTGACTTTTGGTTCCTACGGCTGTGTCGCTGCCAGCGAAATTCTGCTCAAGTGCTGCGATCCTGTTGAACGCTGCTTGAGGCTGGCCTACTGGTGAGTTCCAGCTTGTTTGGTATGGAACTGTTTCCTCGCCAAACGACTTTAGATACTCATCGGAATCAAGATAGCTATTGATTTCTTCTGTGAAGCCACTTGTGGCAATTAAAGCCACATGGCTAGCAACCTCTTCTTGATTTTGGGGGGGGCGGCCCAGCAAATGCTTGAAGTTAAGCTCGACTGCTCGATGCGGAGACATGGCATCAAAGAAGCGTGAGCGATAAAAATCGGATTGGGCCAATCTACGTACGAATTCCCGTACGTTTATGTCCCCATTGCGTAATTTTGATTCGGCACTCAGCAGGCGCTCGCTTTCCATCGGCTGAACATTGCCGAATACCTGCCGGTACGCAGCTCTTACTGCTATGTGAAAAGCAGCATTGTCGTTTGCAGTGAATGCAGACGGTGTATTTAATAGCTGCTGGTTGCGAAATTGATCTTCGCTTGTGGCAGTTTCTACGGCATCAGTCCTTTGTCGAGAAAACCTTGCTGGTGCTTCAAGCAGCTGAGTGGCTCCGAAGTCAAGTGAATTGCTTTGATTTGCTGTCATGAGAGGGGTTGATGGAGTTGCTCTGGTGTGGGAAGGCGGGGGGGCGGGTGGGGGGGGATGCGGCGCTAAATGTTACAGAGGCATCTAATTTTTTGCTCCCTGCTGACTTGGCTTACTAGTTAAGTAGGGCTGGTTGGAGTAATTGGTTAACTCAGTGGGGTGATGCTTGCGATCTTGCCACCCTCGCGGTGAATAAGTTGATATTGCTCTGAAAGCTTATTGAAGGGAACGAAGAATACCCTGTTTGCTTTCCTATAGCGTGATGTGGGTCGCACGTTATTGGCCCTGTAAGCTGTTACTTCAACTCGATAGACTTTGCCTGCTTCACCTGCGAGTACACCTATCCGGGTAACGGGATCTGTCAGGTTTGCAGCTGGGCGGAAGCTCCAGCCTTGGGAATCTTGTGATGAGGGAGCTACCACAGGAAGGGGGCGGTTCTGATAAGCAGCACCGCCAAGACGGCTCCTGATTCCAGCCAAGTTGCCTTTTAGGCTGCTGCTGCTGTTGCCACGTAGCAACTGGAATGACCAGGTGAACTCTTGAAGCGTTGCACAGGATTCTGTTTTCCACCCACGCTGATATGGAACTGTCCACTCACCAAAGGTGTTCTGATATTCGTCAGAATCTAAGAAGCTATCGATGTCTGCTTCGTAGCCACTTGTATCTAGTCTTTCGGCATGCCCCCGCATTTCCTCGAAATCTGCTGGAGCACGTCCGAGTAGGTGGCGAAAAGCTAGTTCGATATAGCGGTAGCGCGCGCATGAGTCAAAAAAGCGCGTGCTATAAAGATCGCTTTTTGCGATCCGCCTTACCAGTTCTCTAACGCTGATCTCACCTAGCTTGAACTGCGATTCTGCAACAACTTGTCGTTCGCTCTCCATGACGTAGGCATTCCCAAGCACCTGTCTGTAGACAGCCCGGATTACTGACTCCTTCGCTTGGTCGTCGTCACCTGGAACTAGCTCAAGTGGTGCCTCGCACTCTTGGGAGAAGCTCTCCACACCCAGGATGGAGGCTGGACCAAACGGCATGACTTTCGTGGCGATACCCTGCAATTATCTCCGGCATCCCATAGCCCTCGACCGTAGCTTTATAAACCTCAATCTTTTGTTTCAAACGCTCCGCTTTGTTTGCCACTGCCAGCGCGCTATGCGGGTCTTGTTGTGGATCCCAGCAGCGATTCCAGTGTCGTCCGAGTCGTTTGCCTAGTGAGTGGGTTCCAGTAATCCAGTTCGATGTGTGAGCGAGTTAGGAGGTTGGCTAGCTGTATCTTGTCCAAACCCGTAGCTTGACTGAAGTCAGCGCCCTTGATACTTTCAGCCCCGTCTAGGATTGCTTCTGTTAAATTAGCGGCCCTAAAGTCTGCCTGTTGCAACTGACTACCGGTAAAGCGTGCGCCTATGCAACGACTACCTTGCATTTTTGCAAACCTTAGGTCTGCTCCTACAAAACGTGCTCCGTCTAATACTGCACCACTTAGGTCACATCCGCTTAGGTACGCACCCATGAAGTTGGTGTTCTCTAGGTCCATACCCCTGAGATCTGCACCATTCAAAAAAGCCCCATTAAGAGCTGCACCAGGGCCTACCGCTCCTGACTTTTCAAGATTAAAACCAGCGGGCACACGAGTATTTTTGTCATAACGGGCAAGTGTTAAATTGCATCCCTCTAGCAGGCAGGTAGTTAGATCTGCACCTCTTATGTCTATACGACAAAGGTTTGCCAGACGCAGGTCAAGTGATTCCAGGACTCGGTTGTTCCAGCATGCACCGCGCGCGTCTATGGGTTGATGCTGAGCCGCAGTTGGTTTGCATTTTTCGGGAGCACTCCATTGGCTTGGATCTTCAGGCAACAAAAATGCTTGATGCTTTTGGTCCATTTTCAGGTAGGATTTGATTTTCTAGTAATTAGACACATCTACGTTCTGTACCAGCGCTAGCTTTGGTATTTACTCTCTGGGTTTTCTTGGCTTCTTGCTATCAGGGCTCGGTTGGTAGCAGAGCGTTGGTCAGGTTATCAAAAGCCTTGTTGAGGCAGGTTGCCTCATGAGCATGCCCTGAAGTTTCTAGGACTTGTGTGGTTAGTGCACGCATCCGGGCTAGGACATACATCATCGCAGTGATAGGTACTTCCATTTCCTTGTATAAATGACGCAATGCAATCATGCCCTCTATGTCTGTTATATCTGTGCAATCGCATGCAACCCCATAAATTATTACCCGCAAAAACTGTTGGCAATCGTGCCAGCAGGCTTCTGCTCGTGGCTCCGGGAACAGCCCTCCGCCAGGCATTGTGAGCTGTGGTTGTTGGGTTAGTAAATCTCGCCTTGCTTTATCAATTACCTGGTTTGATTCCGCTATTAGTAGCCCAATAGCATCCTCTGAAGTATTGCAATGGTTACATATTGCCTTTGATTCCTCTGCACTGAGGAACCGTTTTGAAGTATCGGCTTTAGCTATCAACACCCTTGCCGCTTCGGGGAGGCTGTTGCGATTGCTTATGCCGCATACTTTTGCATCCTTGGCACGTTGGCTGATCTCCATTTCTGTTGAGCTTCTCTAGTCAGTTCCACCATTCTACAGGAGTAGCGGTTAGCCAGCCATGTCGTTCCAAATGGAATGCCCAGACTGCTGTCCCGCCAAGGTCTGGACAGTGTTCAGATGCCAGATCCACTAGCTCTTCTGACACACCGAGGTTTTTAAGTAGATCCTTCGCTCCGGACGTTCCTTCAGCCACGGCTGAACGGATTGCTGCTCCGACAACCCAGGTCAGATTAGTGTCAGACAGTTTTCCGCTGTTACTTTCGCAGGCAAGTAAGAGATTTTGTTTGCCAGGATGTTTCTTGTGATAGGCCTTCCAAATCCCAATGTCGTCAATTCTTAGGTCTATGCGCAAGCGAGCCTCGCCGGTACCGTACTGAATCTCCTGTTCTCCTCCAGCTTGGTTTATTAAGTCTTTTATGCTAAAAGTTTCATTGGGTGACATGGTGTTTTTGTTTTGGCAGTAGGACGGTTTTCCCGGGCTGTCTAGAGTCTTTCTCGAATCTTTGCGCGCGCTTAATACAACACGCCTATTGCCTTAATGCTGATTCTGTCGCAACTCTTTATTTCTTTTACTTTTTAAATAAAAATAGCCTCCCTGCTTGGGGGAGGCTATTAATCACTTTTTAATAGGAAGCCTGATCAAACAAGCGCGTTGATTGCGTAATCGAGGTAATTGTTTGCTTCTGTTGCTGCTTCGCCTGTGAGGCCATGGTTGGCTTTGATGTAGCTAAGAGCTTCAACATACCAGGAGGGGGAGAGCTCAAAAGCGCGATTGATTTCATCAATACCGGCAATCAGGTACTCATCCATGGGTCCGGTGCCACCAGCCACGAGGCAGTAGGTGACCATGCGGAGGTAGTAGCCGATGTCACGGGAGCACTTAGCTTTACCACGGGCATCAGCGGCATAGTTTGCACCCTGCATCTGGGTGGTGTAGGGGAACTTGTTGTAAACGGCCTGGGCAGCGCCGTTCACCAAGTTGTCTGCGTTGGCTGTTAGGCCCTTAGCAGCTGCGAGAGCATTTTTGGCGCGGTCAAAGCGACCAAAAGCTGAGTTGAGCTCAGTGTTGCTAAGAAACCGGCCCTGGGAATCGGCGGCGGCAACGGCCTCGGTGAGGGGAGTCTTCATGGAAGGACGAATAAAGGTGGAGAAATCTGAAAAAGAAAACCGATCAGGCGACTGCTGCTGCAGCGCGATCGAAATACGTGCCGATCTCAGACATCAGAGCCGAGCAATCACCCTGGCTGATGCCATTGCGGTCATTCGCAATGCCGATGGCGGCGTCCTTCATCTTGCGAACACCTTCAGCAACCGATGCGCCAGGAACGCCGAGGGCCAGGTAGGTCTCCCGCAGGCCGTTGAGGCAGCGGTCCTCCAGCACGGATGCATCGCCGTTGAAAATGGCGTAGGTGATGTAACGGAGGATGATGTCCATATCGCGTAGGCACGCAGCCATGCGGCGGCTGGTGTAGGCGTTCCCCCCAGGAGCTGTTAGCGCTGGCTGAGCTTCAAAAAGATCGCGGGCCGCATTGGTGACGATCTTGGATGCGTTGGAGGTGATGCGGTTCACAGCATCCATCCGCTTGTTGCTCTCGGAAACCATCGCTGCAAGCGCGTCGATTTGACCGGCGTTGATGAATTCGCCACGGGCATCAGCCTGGGCTACAACCTTGGTGAAGGCGTCGAACATGTGTAAGGCTCCTGGTCTCGACGTTCTCCGTCGGGAGTGGGTGGGTAAGGGAGTAGGAACGGGCTGGCTGGTGCCTATAGAGCAAGAGAGCAGCTGGTTCCCTGTTGCCGCCATCAGCCCTGGAAGCCAGTGCTTAAAAGCGACAGATCTATTGTTGTCTGGACTGGGATCGAGTCGCGAGCCCCGTAACAAATGGTCACTGCGACCTGGGCGGCAGGCCAGGGCATCGGCATCGGCAAACGAAAAAGCCCAGGGCAGCACGAGAGCCCTGGGCTTTTGGGAGAAGAAGCTGGGATGGGGACGGGGGTCCTCGCCCCTGACTACTTCTTGGGCTTGCCCTTGCGAGCTGGCGCTGGAGCCACCTCGCCAGCTTCCGCCACCCCCGTGACGCTGACGTGGGTGACCTTCCCCCCCATGCGGTGCACGAGGCGGAGGGTTTCGTTCATGCGGGTGTAGGGAACCTGCATGACGCAGTCGGCACTGCGAACGAAGTCGTTGCGGACGAGGCCAGTCACCTGGATGGTCACTTGCCTGTCATTGCTGGCACTGGTGTTTCGGGTACCTGCAGAAACCTTCATGGCTGGATAAAAGTGAATAACAATGGGAGCAAAAGAAGAACAATCTTCAATTCACTGGGGTGATGCTGGCGATGCGTCCACCTTCGCGGTGAATCTGCTGCTGAACTTCAAGAAGCTTGTTGAAGGGAATGAAGCGCACCCGATTGCTGCGCTTATGGCGCTGATAGTTGTTGAATCCACTGATTTCCACCCGGAAGGTGCGACCTTCCTCCCCAGCGCCCACCCCCTGCCGGGTCACCCCATCGGTTGTCACCTTGCGGAAGGTGCTGCCCTTGGCGTTCGGGCTCACCACGGGCAGAGGCATCTCTGCATGCACGGCCGGGTTGAGGCGGGACTGGTTTTTGGAGAGATCTCCCTTAATGGAGGCCGCCGCACACGGGTGAGCTGGAGCATGTAGGAGAACTGGAGGCCTTGCTGACCTGCCGAATAGTTCCATCCATGCAGATAGGGCACCGTTTCCTCGCCAAACCGAGTTTGGTATTCAGCGCTGTCGATGTAGGAATCGATTTCAGCGTCGTAACCCTGCTCCTGCAGGATGGTGAAGTGGTGGAGCATCTCCGCCTTGTTCTGGGGGGCACGCCCCAGCAGATGCTTGAAGTTGAGCTCGATGAAACAGTAGGGGTTGGTATTGGAAAAGAAACGGTCTTTGTAGAGACTACTTTTGGCCACCTGGCGCACAAATTCCCTCAAGCTCAAGTAGCCGCGGCGGAAGAGAGATTCCGGCCCATCCAGCCGCTCACTGGTCATATCACATACTGGCGTCCCAGAACCTGCTGGTAGACGGCCCTGATCAGATTGGCCTTGTCAACGTCAGAACCGGTTGCCCAGTTTTCTTTGTTGCGGTCGTTGGCAAATCGTGTGATGCCCAGATAGGCGGCGTTGGCAAGGGTCATGGGTAGCGTGCGTGGCGGGCCGAGAGGAAGGGGAACTTGCAGCGAATCCATCAGGCGTGATCCAGAGAGAAGCCGACCGAAGGGCGCTTTCCCTGTGACGTCCCATCGATGATCTGGGACATCGCCAGAGATCTGGATGTTGGGCCTGAATCCGCAGGCTGCAGGCGGATCCTATGGGTGACTCCGCACGTCTCAACACAGCGTTCAGAAACGTTACAAATTCACCGATCCCCTGGCACCCCAGGGCCACGGGGAGCACCTCGAAGCGGTAGCACCGATGGCACCCCCTGGCAACAATGTTTCCTCCCGTTACCATCCGGCCAACCTTTTCAGTGTGTATGGCTTCCGTTGGTCCCGAGCTGGAATGGGCTGCTCGGTTGAGCGTCCAACTGCAAACCCTCTCTGAAATGGCTGAAAACCTCACGTTCAGAGTTCTGGAACTGGAGGAACGCCTGAGCGAACAGGACCACCAGCTCGTGTCTCTCCAAATGGCTTCCGTTGAGCTGACCGATGGCATCACGCAGGCCATGGAAGAACGCATGGTGGAGACGGAAGATCGGTTGGTTCGGATCGAGAGTCTCCTGCAAGGGGGTGGGCAGAGAAGCTCCCCAGCGCGATCCCTTCGAGCCCTTCCCAAGCCTTCTCCGAAGGATCTAGAGGATCCCTATGGGGTAGAAGACCCCTCGCCGGAGGAAGCTGCCTTTCTTGATGAAACCCACGGAGATCCCGGAGAGATCAACGGGGATGAAGAGGACGCCTTCATGGAAGATCCCCCGTTTCTGGAGGATCTCCACGATGAGTCGCTGGCGAGCTGAGGGCTGCTCAGCCCTCAGCTCGCCCGGCCGGTGCTGAGCATGACGGCAGCCACATAGAGCACAAAGGCCGTCAGCCCAAATCCCCCTGCCGTCACCAAGCCTTGCCAGATCTTCCTTGCGAGCGGCGAGGGGGCATCGGCCAACCAGGCGGGAGGAGCCATGGTGGAGAACCCAGCACCGGAAGGCGTCCATGCCGTGCCTCGGCCAGCGGGGGCCCGGCGAGCCGTCATGTCGCGCCAGTAGGCGTTGTAGCGGGGAGCCTGCTGATTGAAGGGAATGACGCCCTGGGCCTGGCCCGGCAAGACGCGCGACCTCTGGTGCGGCACCTGGTCGGTGCCGAAGGCCTCCCGATACTCTTCCGACTCCAGCAGGTGATCCACGAGCCCAGGCAGGCCCTTTTGGGCGATCAGAATCGAGAGGGCAATCCGTTCCTGCTCACCATAAACAGGGCGGCCAAGAACACGACCAACGATCTGATCTACCATGCGATAATTGCTATTGCAGCGATAAAAATCGTTGCGGAATTTCTCGGACAGGAGTAATGCGCGGACGAAATCCTTAATCGTGATCTGACCACTCCTCAGCTGGGATTCCAGGACGGGATCGCGATCCACCTTGAAGGCATGAAAGAAGATCTGGCGATAGGCCTGAGCAATCGTGGCATCCGTTGCTGCCTTGCTCCGAACCAGGTCAAACGGTGAAAGGCGGGGGCTTTCATCTCCTCCCACCGGGAAAGACTTGACCCGCGCATTTTGCGTGACTGGTGCAATCTTGAGGAGGGGAAGGGCCATGGCTAGGCAAAAGGGCCCCGCACACTAGGGTTAATTCACGCCGAGGTCCCAGGATTGGTAGAAATGCTTAGGTTCCTTTACAAATAAACAGGACCTTGCCCTCACTCCTGGAGCCAAGCTTCGGGGATCTCCCCACTGTGGTCCTGGATACGGTCAAATTCAAAGGGTCCGGCGAGGGCTCCCCAGAGCTGTTCATGGGTTTCGGGATGGTGTCCCCGATCGATGGTGCACATCCGCTCGGCTGACAGCTGCAACTGACTCACCAGATAGGCAGGCTGCCCCTTGCGCTCCACAAGACAGCGGCAGCCGGGTTCCACCTCCCCCGCAAACCCCTCGCCCTGTTCGCGAACCCAGTAGTTGCATCCTGAAAGAGGCTGGAGATCCTCCTCCCGGAGGGCAGCGAGCAGGGAAGGATCCGCCGTAGCCCCCCAGAAACGCTTGTCGTCCTGCAACGCCAGGTTGTGGATGATCAGCTGGCCATCCACCCGCTCTGGACGCAACACCCGAATGCGGTAGGGCGTGGAAGGGGTGATGGCGTAGGCCTGCTCCAATAGCAAGGACCCTCGGGACAGGTGGGGGATGGGGCGTGTAGTGACGAGAATGTGGGCAAAGAGAGGAGGATTCTCGAAGGCCTGGTTCTGATTGCTGAAGCTGCCGCAGAGTTGGCGCAGCAGGCGGGCATAGGCGGAAGCGGCCATGGGGGGCTACACACCGTGGAGGCGAAGACGAAACTCTCCCACCTCACGAGCTGTGGCGGCATCCTTCTGGGCAAAGGGGTGATCTTCCAGTTGGGCGAGGATCCTTTCCAAGGATTCAGACCGACTGAGGGACTGGAGCTCTGGTTGGCTGATCTGGAGGCGCCAGGCATCATCAAAGGCCATCGCAAAGCTGTCCGCATTGCCGTACTGCTTCTGCGATTCAGACGCGTTGGCAAGGGGGTGTGGCATGACGCAACTCCGACAACAACTAAGAAAACGACGAAGAACTGCCCAAATGCCAGGACCCAGATTTGAACTGGGGACACGGCGATTTTCAGTCGCCTGCTCTACCAACTGAGCTATCCCGGCTTGTCGCTCTCGCGACATTGGGATCTTAAAACACCGCTGAGAGCCTGACGGTCTCCAGGGGTGCGGGCCAGGCAGATCACCCCCTGTACCCGCCACCCGGCCACTTGCAAAGCCATGGAGGCATTCAGGGCTGTGGCCCCAGTGGTGAGGATGTCATCCACCAGATACACCGGCTGCTGCCTGGCCTCCTTTGGGTGGGGCCTTCGGGCGCAGGTGAAGGCACCCCGTTGATTCTCCTGGCGCATGGCTCGGTGGAGATGGTGTTGACCCAGCACGGGCCGGGAGCGTTCGAGGAGTGCCGCGCTCCCGAAGCCCCATTCCGCTCTCCCGAGTCTGCAGATCAGGGGGGGCAGGGGATTGGCCTTCCGTTTCCAACTAGGCACCGGCACCAACAGGGGGGAGAGGTGGGGCGGCAGAGCGGGAAGCCGGACAGCCTTCAACAGGGCGGCAAGGCTGTCTGGATGGGGACGCTGGCGCAGCCCCAACAACATCCGGCGATAGGCCCCCAAGTAGGGGCCGGCGGCCCACCAGGGCAGGGGGCTGGTGCCTGCCACTCCTCCGTGGGGCAGCAACAGGGCCTCGGCGCAGGAGGGGCAGAACCTGGTCACCAGACCAGGGGCAGGCAACGGTTGTCGGCACAGGGGACAAGGCTTGCTGACAAACCACTCCAAGGGCGAAGGCCATGAGCCCATCCGAAGGGGGGTGTGGAACACGGGATGGACAGGACCAGGGGGACGCTTTAAGCCTTCCCAGGGATCGACCGCAGCATGGCCACGAGGGTGCGGTGGGCATCCTCGCTGTCGGTCAGAAGATGGTCGAAGGGCACTTCCACGGAGACCCCATCCACATCCAAGGTCATGGCCTGAGGCACGACAGCCACCATGCGGGCCGATGCGGCGCTGGGCAGACCCGCGAAGTGATGGGCAAAGGCCAGCACGGCAGAAGCATGGTCGTCATTCATGTGGCGACAGATCCGATCACTCACGGCTGGGGTCAACGGATCGGCACTCATGGCAAGGCAGGCAACAGACCCATTCTGGTCACGCCGGAGCAAACCGCTGCCAGAGCAGAAGGGCCAGGCGCAGACCACTCCAGCCCACATATCCCGCCAGCACCCCAAACAGGGCCATGGCCAAAAACGAGCGAATGCGGTCGGTCATCGAGCTGGCTTGGGCATGATCGCCTCCATTTTGCCTTGGGCCAGGAGGGCCATCCCACGGGCAGCGGACAGGTTCGGACGGTTCAGGATGGGAAGCCCCAACACCCGTTGCCGCAGCCGTCTCCACTGGGCGTTTCGCGCTCCTCCTCCCAGGGTGATGATGCGCCGGATGGGAGGGGCACCCAGCTCCAGGAGTCGTTGCCAGCCCTGCTGTTCGATGGTGGTGATGCCCTCCAGCAGCGCCTGGAGAAACCTGGCATCACTCACGGGTCTGGGCTCAAGGATGGGTTCGAGGTGGGGATCCTCCACGGGGAAGCGCTCGCCCCGGCCCAACAGCGGGCGCAGCTGGAGACCGGTGCCGACCTCAGGATCCATTTGGCGACTCAATTCCTCGAGCATGGTGGAGTTGAAATACCGGCTCAGCAGGGCCGCACCCGTGTTGGAGGCCCCGCCCACAAGCCAGCGGCCATTCACCCGATGACAGCTCAATCCTGCCCCCTGGATCGGCTCCGGAACAAACTGCTTCAGCACCAGGGTGGACCCCAGCACGGTGATGCCCTCCTCAGGGGCAGGATCCGCAGCAAGAACGGCTGCGTTGGCATCCGTGGTTCCGGCCACCACCTGGCACTCGGGAGATAACCCCAGGTCCCCAGCCACCTCAGGAGCGACCGGCCCAAGCACGGAACCACTGGGAACGATCTGAGGCAACGCCGAAGACCATGGCGCCTGGGCCAGGGAACCCAACCATGCCTGGCTGGCCAGATCCCAACCCAGGCGGAGGTTGTTGCCTTCCTCCCCCCAGTGCCAGCACCCCAGCAACCAGCCCATCAGCCAATCCGCCTGATGGCGGATCAGAAACGGCCCGGGGGTGGCGAGCTCACACGCCCTGTCCAGGAGAGCCAGGGCCCGAGCCAGGCTGCCACTGGCCTGAGCCGCGGGGTGGGGTCCGGCTCCCCCCAGGAGTCGTCTGACCTCTGGGAGTTGGCCCGCACAGGCCTGGTGGTAAGGGAGGGCCTGATCAAGGCCATCGGACAACAGGGTTCCATCCTCTCGGCAGAGCAACAGAGTGCCCGAGGTGCCCGCAAGGGCAAGGACCCGAATCTGCTGCTTCAGTTCTAAAGGAACCTGGAGGAGAAGCTGCAGGAACCCCTGTCTCCAGGCCTCGGGGTGTTCAAACGGTCCTGGGTAGGGGGTGGCTTGCTCGTGGAGAGTGTCCCCTGCCCGATTCACGAGCGCGAGGCGCACCCCACTGGTGCCGAAATCAACCCCGAGGGCCAGTGCGGGCAAGATCGGCCGTGGCTTGTTTGAGGGTTTCAGCAATGGCGGTCACCTCTTCCCAGGGAAGATTCAGATCGCTGCGTCCGAAATGACCGTAGGCCGCCACATCCCGGTAAAACCGGCCCCCCCGTTGCTGGGGCAAGGTCCGCAAGCCAAAGGTTTCGATGATGGCTCCTGGGCGCAGGTCGAAATGCTCCTGCACAAGGGCCGTGAGATCACTGTTGCTGAGGCTGCTGGTGCCGAAACTCTCCACCAGGATGCTCACGGGTTTGGCCACGCCAATGGCGTAGCTGAGCTGCACTTCGGCCTTGCGGGCAAGGCCAGCGGCCACGATGGCTTTTGCCACATAGCGGGCTGCGTAGGCGGCAGAGCGATCCACTTTGGTGGGATCCTTGCCGGAAAACGCTCCACCACCGTGGCGGGCATAGCCGCCATAGGTGTCGACGATGATCTTGCGCCCCGTCAAACCGGCGTCCCCTTGGGGCCCGCCCACCACGAATTTGCCCGTGGGGTTCACCAGGAAGCGGGTGGTGGCCCGATCAGGCTTCAGGAGGAGATCTGCGGTGGCGGGCTCCACCACATGGGTCCAGATGTCGGCTGCAATCCGCTCGCGCAGGGCCTTTTCATCACTGATGCCATCAATCTCCGCTTCGTGTTGGGTGGAGATTAGGAGGGTGTCGATGGCCACGGGACGATCGTCCTCATAGACCACGCTCACCTGGGTCTTGCCGTCGGGGAGCAGGTAGGGGAGGGTGCCGCGATGGCGCACCTCCGCCAGACCCCGGGCCAGGCGATGGGCCAGGCTGATGGGCAGGGGCATCAACTCGGGAGTTTCATCGCAGGCAAAGCCAAACATGATGCCCTGATCTCCCGCACCAACCTTGTCGAGGGGGTCGCCAGCATGGTCGTCAGCCTCATCGACACCCTGGGCAATGTCGGGCGACTGCTGGTCGAGCGCAATCAATACGGCACAGCTCCTTGCGTCGAACCCTCCGGCTCTGTAGCCCCGATAGCCGATGCCATCGATCACCTCACGCACGAGGTGGTTGAAATCCACCTTGGCCGCCGTGGTGACCTCCCCGGTGATGAGGCAAAGCCCCGTATTGACGACGGTCTCACAGGCAACCCTGCTGGCCGGATCCTGGCTGAGGAGGGCATCCAGAACCGCATCGCTGATCTGATCACAGATCTTGTCGGGATGGCCTTCCGTCACGGATTCAGAGGTGAAGACGTAACGGCTCATGGGATCGGATCAGAAGGTGCCCAATCTTATGTTTTGACCCTCACGCTCCAGGTCTCCATGGACACGCCCTGATCCGGAACGACGGCAAGTTCCTGCCAATGATCGAACAAGGGATACTCGGCTTCCAGCCGTACCGACTGCTGCCAGCCGCCTCGGTAGCCCAGCATCACGGCCACTCCGGCGGCACGGGCCATACCCAGGTCGCTGTTGGCATCTCCGATCAAGGCACAGTGGGCCGGGGAGACCCCAAGGGTTTCACAGAGGTGATGAATGGCCAGGGGGTCGGGCTTGCGGGGGTGATGATCAGCGCTCCAGATGGAGGAAATCTGAGGGGAGAGCCCGTGCTGGTCGAGGAAGCGCTGGATGCCAGGGCCGTCATCGTTGCTGATCACGGCGCACTCCACAGCCTGGCGATGCAACGTATCGAGAAAATCTACCAATCCCTCCGTCGTCTCCGCGGCCTGCAGCTCGGGAGGGTGATCGAGGTCGGCGAGGCGAAAGGTTTCCTGGGCTAGGGCCAGGGATTCAGGCCAACCATGGCCGACCAGGGTGAGGGCAACCGCAGTGCTGATCAGGTTGTGATCTCTGGCCGCCACGGCCGTAATGCCCGCCGGGTCCAAACTGAGGCCTGAACCATGGAGGCCATACACCCGCCGCAAGAGCTCTTCGAGCGGCTCGAGCGCCCGATCCCCCACGAGGGAAAGGCAATGGCGGAGGCGTGACGTGGACAGAGCGAGAAGTTTGGGTTCGCTCCGGCTCATGGTTCCATCCTTGTCAAAGAGCACCGCCCGAATGTCTGCCGGTTGGCCCGCAAACAGGAGCGGTTCACCGCGCAGAAAGAGATGGGCCATGCACCTGGGGGGATCAGTCGGCCGGGGGAACGATGGGTTCTCCGTCTTCCGCCTGCTCCAACAGCATTTGCTTGTAACGGGCAGCCATTTCTTCTGCCTTGTCGAACACTTTTTGCGGATCGGTGAGCATGTCGCCGGGCTCGGGTTCGAGAGCTTTGGTGGAGAGGGAGATACGGCCACGCTCCGCATCCAGGTCGATGATCATGACCTTCATTTGATCATTCACATTGAGCACGGTATGGGGAGTTTCAATGTGTTCGTGGCTGATTTCGGAAATATGCAACAGGCCACTGACACCACCGATATCGATGAAAGCGCCATAGGGCTTGATGCCCCGAACGGTGCCGAGAACAACCTCCCCAACCTCGAGACGATTCATCTTGCGCTCCACCAGCGCCCTTCTGTGGCTGAGGACAAGACGATTTCTTTCCTCATCCACCTCCAGAAACTTGAGGGGAAGGAAATCAGCCACCAGCTCTTCCTTCGCCTTGCGGGTGCTGATGTGGCTGCCAGGGATGAAGCCTCTCAGGCCTTCCACCCGCACCAAGGCACCACCGCGGTTGGTGGCAAAAACTTCGCTGTAGATCGTGGCATCTTCTTTCTGCAACTGACGCACGCGCTCCCAGGCGCGTTGATATTCGATTCGCCGGATCGAAAGGGTGAGCTGGCCATCTTCATTCTCTTCGCTGAGGATGAAAAACTCCCTGACCTCTCCAGGTTCCAAGACGTCGGAGAGATGCTCCACCCTGTTGATGGAAACCTCCTGCAAGGGCATGAAAGCCGCCGTTTTAGCGCCGATGTCGATCATTGCGCCCTTGGATTCAAGGGCAAACACGGTGCCGTTGACCACATCTCCAGGCTTGAAGTTGTAGTCGTACTTGGCCAGCAAGGATGCAAATTCATCCAGGGTGAACCCAACTCCGTCGACCTCCCTTGAGCCCGCCCCACGGCTACTGGAGCTATCTGCTGCAGGAATCTCTGCGGGAAGGCCCAGATCGGCCAGCTCTTCCAGTTCGAAGTCTGTGTCGAGGCCCTGCAGCTCTTGGGAGGGGGTGACGGTCATACGGGTCAGGCGGTCTGCCGGGAGCAGTAGGAAGAAACGGCCCACTTCGCCGCCGCGAGATGAACCAATTTCTGATCTTAGCCCTTGACCCTCCGATCAATTCACGACAGTGAGCGTTTGTTTCGCATGGCTGGGGCGACCGATCTGACCGAGACCCTCCAAGGTGGCCACAAAGTCGGACACACTTCGAAACTGCCGATAAACGGAGGCAAAACGCACATAGGCCACTTCGCTCATGGTTTTCAGCTGTTCCAGAACCAACTCCCCGATCTCATTGCTGGACACTTCTCGTTTGGCCCGTTGCTGAAGCAACAGTTCGATGTCGTCCACAAGCCTTTCGAGCAGAGAAGGCTCCACACCGGTTTTTTCACAAGCCCGGAGCAAGCCATGGAGAAGCTTGGCGCGATTGAAGGTCTCGCGCGTGCCATTCCTTTTCACAACGGTGATGGGGACTGTCTCCAAACGCTCATAGGTGGTGAAGCGGAAATCGCAGTTGAGGCATTCCCGGCGTCGCCGCACGCTTCTGCCCGAGTCTGCAGCTCGCGACTCAAGGACGCGGCTATCGGTGTGTTGACAAGAAGGGCATTGCATGCCCAAAAACCACATTTGTACTTAATTGTACGCAGTGATGGTGATTTGAACAGTGCTGACCACGAAAAAGCCCCTCGAGAGAGGGGCCAAGGCAAGTGGGGGGAAATTACTTACCGATTTTGGGGGGATCGCGGAAGGCAATCGCGAAAAACAACGTGGAGATGGCAAGGGCCAAAATCAGGATGTAGGCGAAGCTCTCCATGGGGAGTTCGAGGGGTGAAGGGCAAGGAGCCGAAGATCAGCTGAGAGGGGTTCCAGCAGGGGGAACGTAACCCTGTGGCAAACGACGGGTGGATCTGTCGCCCAGCTTCTGGAAGAGACCGAACTCAACCTGTTCGCCGAGGTCGGGGTCGATGCCAGCGAAGACATCCCGGAAGAGGGTGCGAGCCCCGTGCCAGATGTGGCCAAAGAAGAATAGAAGGGCAAACGAGGCATGGCCGAAGGTGAACCACCCCCTGGGGGAACTCCGGAAGGTGCCATCGGAGTGATAGGTCTCCCGATCAAACTCGAAGGCTTCTCCAAGCTGGGCCTTGCGGGCCAGGCGCTTCACGTCTGCAGGATCCGTGAAGGTTTGCCCATTGAGGGCACCCCCGTAAACCGTTGCAGTCACTCCTTGCTGTTCGAAGGAATACTTCGCCTCAGCCCGGCGGAAGGGGATATCGCCTCGGACCACCCCATCCTCGTCCTGGAGGACGACGGGGAAGTTCTCAAAGAAGTTGGGGAGACGCCGAACTTCCAGATTGTGACCTTCCTTATCGGTGAAGGAAATGTGGCCGATCCACCCTGTGGGAAGACCATCCCCATTCACCATGGGACCCACCCGGAAGAGACCTCCCTTGGCAGGACTGTTGCCCACATAATCGTAGAAGGCCAGCTTTTCGGGGATGGACGCCCAGGCTTCATCCTTGGTGGCTCCTTCATCGAGAGCGGTTTGGACACGGCGGTTGATTTCCGTCTTGAAGAAGTTCTGATCCCACTGGTAGCGGGTTGGGCCAAACAGCTCAATAGGGGTCGCTGCGGCGCCATACCACATGGTGCCGGCCACTACAAAAGCCGCGAAGAAAACGGCGGCGATGGCACTGGCCAGAACCGTCTCGATGTTTCCCATCCGAAGGGCTTTGTAGAGCCGCTCAGGGGGACGAGTGGTGATGTGGAAGATTCCAGCAATGATGCCCACAATGCCGGCAGCAATGTGGTGGGCCACGATGCCGCCCGGGTTGAAGGGATTGAAACCATCTGCCCCCCAGGAGGGTTGCACCTTTTCAAGGTGCCCTGTTAGGCCATAGGGGTCGGAGACCCACATGCCTGGACCAAACACCCCTGTGAGGTGGAAAGCTCCAAAACCAAAGCAACCCAACCCTGCGAGGAGAAGGTGGATGCCGAAAATCTTGGGTAGATCGAGAGCCGGCTCTCCGGTGCGGGGGTCCTGCCAGATCTCCAGATCCCAGTAGGTCCAGTGCCAGATCGCGGCCAGGAACAGGAGCCCACTAAACACAATGTGGGCAGCGGCCACCCCCTCAAAACTCCAGAAACCGGGGTCTACCCCTGTTTCACCGGTGATGCTCCATCCACTCCAGCTTCCGGTGACACCAAGACGGGCCATGAAGGGCATGACGAACATGCCTTGGCGCCACATCGGGTTGAGCACCGGATCTGAAGGATCAAAGATGGCGAGCTCGTAGAGCGCCATTGAGCCGGCCCAGCCGGCGACGAGTGCGGTGTGCATGAGGTGCACGGCGAGCAAGCGGCCCGGGTCGTTGATCACGACCGTGTGCACCCGATACCAGGGCAATCCCATTGGGGTCAGAACTGGGTGTTTGGAGATGGTAGTGGGTGTGGATGGCCGTACGGGGGATCAGGTAACGGACCGCAACTGGCGAAGCTACAAAATGGCCATGTTGCGGGATGCACCATGCCAGTGATTCGTTTTCTGCGCGAAGGGCGTGACGTGGAGTGTTACCCGGGGGAAAACCTTCGGGATATCGCCCTCAGGGAAGGAATTGAGCTCTATGGCCTCAAGGGCAAGCTCGGCAACTGTGGGGGTTGCGGGCAATGCATCACCTGTTTTGTCGATATCCGGGGGGCTGCACCCCAGGCGCTCAGTGAGCTCACCGCTGTGGAATTGCAGAAACTCCGCCGCCGGCCGCAAAGTTGGCGACTGGCCTGCCAGAGCCTGGTGCAGAGCTCGTTGGTGGTGCTCACCCGCCCCCAGTCGGGCCTCTCCAATGGGGAGGCCGCCTGGGAAAAGGCCCTCCAGCAACCCCTGCCTCCCGGTCCGTTGGCCTGGCCCGAGCCCACGGAAGAGCCTGGCCCCGATGAAGAACTGGGGACAGAGGGAGCGGTGGGAGTGCCTCCAACCGCAACGACCGATGAAGGCGACCCCATGGGGGACGGGGAGCAGTGATACGTTCTCTTCATCCCCGATGCAGCTATGGAAACCAACGATCTCGGCTTTGTGGCCAGCTTGCTGTTTGTCCTGGTTCCAGCTGTGTTTTTGATCGTCCTCTACATCCAGACCAACAGTCGTCAAAGTGGCTGAGCTGAGCCTCCCTTTGACCTTTCTTCAAAGGGAGATGGGCTCACCGTCTTGACTCTGGCTCCCTAACCAACAGCACAGGGGCGGGGGAATGGACCCGGATGTAGTCGCTGACAGAGCTCCCAAGAAGGCGATCCAGATCCACAAGCCCCTTCGCCACCAACGGGCGCCGATCCTGAGAGGCAATGACCAGAAGATCGGCACTGGTCTCTTTAGCGGCCTCACAGACTTGCCTGCCGATGTTGCCTGTCTGATGGAGGGGCTTCAACTCCACTCCCAGATTCCGAGCCCGCAGAACAGCGCGGTTGAGCACCTCATCCGCCGGTGATTTGCCCCCACGAGATGGGGTGATGTCCTGCCGGGACACATGGATGCCCGTGAGGGTCCCGCCAGGGATCTCCCGCACGAGTTCACAGGCCAGCTTGATCGCATCATCTCCGACCCCGGTGCCATCCACCGTGACCATCACCCTGTTGATGGCTCGCACATAAATGTCGTCTCGCACCAGCAGCATGGGTCGCGTGGAGAGCTGGAACACATATTGGCTGGCACTGTTGCTGAGAATGGACTGGAGCCTGTTCAAACCACGGGAGCCCATCACAATGAGGTCCGCATTGAGCTCATCCGCCACCTTCAACACGGTTGTTTTCGTATCTCCATCTCGCACCAAACTTGTGACCTCCGCAGGCTGGAGGCCCATGCGCCCAACTGCGCCTTGAATCAACTCCTGCGCCTTTCGGCGATGGCTCTCCGCGTCTTCCTGGCCTTGCTCAGAAATCACATGCAACAGGTGGACCTTGGCCTGTCTGCAAGGCGGAATGGCACGGAGCATGCGCACCATTTCCTCCACATGACCTGTGCCGGAGTCGGCGATGAGCAGGGTGCGAAACACGGACGGGATTCAGGGCTGAGTCAGCCTATGGCTGATTGAATGCCCCCCCCCACGTCAATGCCACACAGCTTGATGCAATGGGATTCGCTCCCTCCCCCTGATCGGGCCTGGCGCCTTCAGCGACGCGTTCTTCCACAGCACACCGACCATGCCGGCGTGATGTGGCATGGGGCTTACCTCGCCTGGCTGGAAGAGGCCCGGGTGGAAGCTCTGGCCACCGTGGGTCTGGACTACAGCATTCTTTCCGCCCAGGGCCTGGAAATGCCCGTAGTGGATCTCGCCCTGACCTATCGGGCCCCCCTGATCCACGGGGATCGGGCTGAGGTGCGCAGCCTGGTGATGCCTCGCCGTGGCCTCAGACTCCCCTGGCGCTCCTGGTTGATTGGCCCAGGAGAAACAGTGGCCGCTGAAGCCTTGGTTGAGTTAGTGCTTGTGGATTTCACGGCAGGCCCCCAGCACCGCAAGCTCTTGAGACACCTGCCTCCGGAGGTGGCCAAGGCCGTGCAAAAACTGACCGAGGGTCCCATCGTCGAATAGTTCATGCGTACTATGGAGGGATGTTGGTCTTTCTCTCGTTGTGCGCACCCCTGGAAAGAGCCCCTTCATCCCCAGCGCCTCTCCCGGTCCATGGAACCACCAGGACCGACTTTGGTGGTTGCTGTGGTGCCATTGTCCCGGGCTGGGGCCGCAACGGCTCGCCGAACTGGTTGCAACCTTTAAAACGCTGGAGGCGGCATGGCATGCCCCTCCTTCTTCTCTGGGGCATCACTGCCAGTGGTCGGATCGCTTGCTGCAGGGGATTGAGGCCTACCGCAAGCCCTGGGGGACCCATCCCCTCCCCGAGGCGGCGAAGCGATGGCACGGGGGACGGGGCGTGTTGCTGCCCGGTGATCGGCGCTGGCCAGCCAAGATGAATCAGGCCCAGCCCCCGCCAGCAGCCCTCTACTGGTCAGGGCGTGGGAGCCTGTGGCGACATCTGAGCGAGCGCCGGGCGGTGGCGGTGGTGGGCACCCGCAGGCCCTCCCGCCATGGTCTCAACGTCTCCCGTCACATCGGTGCTGTTCTGGCACAGGCAGGGTGGCCTGTGGTGAGCGGCTTGGCTGCAGGGATCGATGGGGCTGTCCATGAGGGTTGCCTGCAGGGAGGGGGGGTACCCATTGGCGTTCTGGGCACCCCATTGGAGCGGGTCTATCCACGCCACCATGCTGCTTTGCAGGCCTCCGTGGGCCAACAGGGCCTCCTCGTCACCGAGCTATCTCCAGACGCTTCGGTGAGCAAGGGATCTTTTGCCCTGCGCAACCGGCTCCAGGTGGCCCTGGCCTGTGCCCTGATCCTGGTGGAGTGTCCTGTTGGCAGCGGCGCCCTCCATTCGGCAGAACTGGCCTGGGGTGAGAGTCTCCCTCTCTGGGTCGTGCCCGCTGACACGGATCGGCTCTCTGCCGAGGGCAGCAATGGCTTCCTGGCCCGAGGAGCCACCCCCCTCACCCGTCCCGAGGATCTCTTGAGGCTGCTGGGGCCGGGGCCCCTCCAGCAGCCAGCAGCCGCTCCCGATCCCCTCCACCAACCCTTGACCAGCCCCACCCCCCTGACCCAACGGCTCCTGAAGGTCCTTGGGCGAGGGGCCTCGCTGGAAGAGCTCTGCCAAGCCCTGCAGACCACCTCCCAGGCCCTGCTTCCCCACCTGCTGGAGCTGGAAGCCTGCGGCACCCTGATCGCGGAGCCAGGGTTGTTCTGGCGGCCCCGTTCCCTCTCCCCAGCACCCCTTCCTAGGGTTGGTTGATGGTGTGCTTTCCCATGGAACGCCTGACAGGCGAAGAGCTCCTCTCCTGGCGGCGGGACCTGCTCCGTCTTGGTGGAGAGGGTCAAGCCCTCGACTGGTTGCTGGACATGGCCGCGGGCCTCTCCCCGTCGGGACTCCAAACCCTCAGGCTCCATCCCCATCGCCCGATCGATCTACCGATTCCTCGCGACGATCTCGAACGCCTCTGGCGAGAGCACCTGGTGGCCTCCGCGCCCCTTCAATACCTGGTGGGTCGTTGCTGCTGGCGAACATTCGAGATGGCCGTGGGGCCTGCCGTTCTGATCCCGCGACCGGAAACGGAACTCCTGATCGACCTGGCCACACGGTTCATGGCGGCTACGGGCCCAACGCCCTTCTCCCCGCCTTCCTCAACAACGCCCACTCCGGCTGAACTCCTCTGGGCCGATCTGGGCACCGGGAGTGGTTGCCTGGCCATGGCCTTGGCTGAGGCCTGGCCCACAAGCCAGGGCCTGGCCGTTGATCTCAGTGAAGAGGCCCTGAGCCAGGCCCGGATCAATCTGCACAACGCCGGGGTGGGCCATCGGGTGCGCCTGGTGCAAGGGAGTTGGTTGGAAGCCCTGCAACCCTGGTGGGGGAGATTGAAGCTTGTGGTGTCAAATCCCCCCTACATCCCCTCCCATCAGATCGACCAGCTCGACCCCGTCGTTCGCGATCACGAGCCCCGGTTGGCCCTGGATGGAGGCCATGACGGCCTGTGCTCCATCCGCACCATTGCGGAAGCGGCTCCTTCGGCCCTGGCCCCTGGCGGTAGGTTGCTGTTGGAGCATCACCACGACCAGAGTGATCAGGTTCTCTCAATTCTGGACGAACGGGGACTTGTGGATTGTCAGTTTCACCTGGATCTGGAGGGCAACAAACGCTTTGCCAGTGCGCGCCAACCATGAACGTTCTGTCGGTTGAGGATCTCGTGGCCTGCCTCCAACGGGATGAGGCCGTTCTTTTGCCAACGGACACCGTGCCTGCTCTGGCGATCAGGCCCCCAGCCGCTGCACGGATCTGGGACCTGAAGCAAAGGCCAGCCCACAAACCCCTGATCCTGATGGGCGCCGATCTGGAACAGCTGCAACAAGCTCTTGGAGCTCCCTGGAAAACCGAGTGGCTGGAAGAGGCCCAACGGGTGTGGCCTGGAGCCGTCACCCTGGTGCTGCCGATGGCAGGCCCCTTTTGTGAGGCGCTGCATCCTGGAGGCGCAAACCTCGGTCTCAGGGTGCCGGCATGCCCCATGACCCAGGAGTTGCTCCACAATGCCGGTCCGCTGGCCACCACCAGCGTGAACCGATCGGGAGAGGCGCCTGCCCTGGATGCGGGACAAGCCAGCCTGTTGTTCCCTGAGCTCTCCCTGCTTGGGCCCGTTCCCTGGCCAGCAGGGTCAGGATGTCCCAGTGAAGTGAGGGCCTGGAGCCAGGATGGGTGGCACGTGCTGCGATCCCCATCCCCCCCAACGCCTTGATCACGCGCTGATGATCCTGCTCACTCTTCTGACCTTGGTGGTGATGTCGCTGGGCCTGTGGCTGCTCACCCCTCTCATCCATGCGCTCACGCCGATGCTTTCCCTGGCATGGCTGGGCTGGGGAGCGCTGGTGCTGGGCCTCTGGTTGTTTGCCGCTCCCAGCACGGACGATCCCCCAACCCATTCCTAGGGACCATGGACGTGGACCCCGAACGCTTACCCAGCTGTTGACTCATCTGCACGCCGATCAAGCCCCCGAGCACGGCGAAACCGATCAACCACCAGAATCGCCGGCCCCACCAACGCCTGGTGATCCTGGCGGCTGGCGGCCCAGCCTGGAGGGCTGATGAGGAGGGGGGAACCAACCCCAGATGCCCACTCACCCCTTCAGGCAGATGCTGATGGAGCCGATCCAACAACAGCTCCCGTTCCTGCAGCAACTGTTGCTGGCGATCGAGCAAGGGTTGGAGTCGTTCATTGAATTTCCGCTCGAAGATCTCGGGGAGATCTCTCAACAAGTTCTGGTAGCTGCTGATCTGAACCTGGGTCGCCTCCAACTCGTCGAGGGTGGCCAAATGTTGCTGTTCCTCATCCTCGTGGTTAGACATCGAAGAAGGATCAAAAAAGCCGGCTAACGGATTTGAACCGATGACCTTCGCTTTACAAAAGCGCTGCTCTACCGCTGAGCTAAGCCGGCCGAGACTTCACACCTTAACCCGACCCAAGGCCCATAGGACCAACTGGGTGCGGCTGCGGCAACCGGTCTTCTGAAGCAGGGCGGAGACATGACCTTCCACAGTGCGCCGACTCAGGCAAAGACGGATCGCGATGGCTCCATTGCTGGCTCCCTCAAGCATGATATCCAGCACCCTCCTCTCAGCTGGGGTGAGATGGATCGAAACTGGCGCCTGCATGGGGAGGGACACGAGGATTCCTAGTGTTCCCACATCCGGTCTCAGGTGGGCTTGGGCTCCTCCGCAGGCGTTTCCGTGGCAAGAGTCTCTTCGTCCGCGTTCAGGGCTTCCGCTGAAACCAACGCATTAGAGGGGGCCGGCGGCTCGTCGCCGGATTCTCCCTCGGTCGAGGCTTGTTCAGGAGAGTCTTTGGGGCCTGAATCGGGGAGGGGCTGATCTGCTCGAGAGAGGGGCTTCACCCTTGCCCGGCGGATCGGAAGATTCGCCACAAGCGCCGTGACGCGATCTTCGGTGGCCAGGCTCACTTCCCCTTCTTCAATATCAATTTCCACGTACTTTTGAACGACCTCCAGAATCTCCCTGCGCATCTGGTCCAGCAGCTCTGGATTGAGATCACTACGATCATGGGCCAACACCAGTTGCAAGCGCTCTTTCGCTGTCTCAGCGCTGGGTTTTTGTAGGCCGAGAAGTCGCTGAATGAAGTCAAGTAAAGCCATATTCAGAAAAGTCCTACCTGGCGAATTTTGGACATAAAACGAGCTCTCAATCCCTTTCTTTCCTTCGAGGGATCAATCAGGGGCACATCGTCGCCGCGTAATCGTCTAGCGATGTTGTGATAGGCCCGTCCCGCCGCCGATCCCGTTTCCGACAGGGTCAGGGGCTCGCCGCGATTGGTGGACACGATCACCTTTTCATCTTCCACCACCAAACCAAGGAGGGGCAAGGCCAGGATGTCGGTCACCGAATCCACGGCCAGCATCTCCTGGTTGGCAACCATCTTGGGCCGCACCCTGTTGAGCACCAGTTGGACGGGCTCCACATGCATGGAATTGAGCAGACCAATCACCCGATCCGCATCCCGAACAGCGGAAATTTCAGGAGTCGTGATCACGATGGCTTCTTGCGCCGCCAGGGCAGCGTTCTTGAAACCCTGCTCAACACCAGCCGGGCAATCAATCAGAACGAAATCAGACTGGACAGCAACCATTTCAACAATCTTTCTCATGTCCTCTGGAGTCAACCACTCCAACATGCGCGGATTACCCGCTGGCAGCAAACTCAAGAGAGGCTGCTGTTTATGTTTGACAAGAGCTTGTTCAAGCCTGCAGGTTTCTGCCAGAACTTCTTGGGCTGTATAAACAATCCGATTCTCCAAACCCAAAAGCAGATCGAGGTTTCTCAAACCGAAATCCGCATCCAGAACCGTCGTGCGTTGACCCAGCTTGGCCAGAGCAATGCCGAGATTGGCGGTGAGAGTGGTTTTGCCAACCCCACCTTTTCCTGAGCAAATAAGAATAACGCGAGCTGGGGCTGGGGTCACGAGGAAAACTGACGTCTACGCAGGTTAAGCCAGGTCTAAGCGCTCCCAGGAGCCAACGGGCCAGAGCGCTTGGCTGGCACGCTGAGCAGGGGCCAGCAAGGGTCAGCCGGTTCAATCTGAATGGCCCCGTTCACCAGGTGGGCTTTTTCCGCCAACCCCACAGGAGGCAGCTCCTCCGGACCTCGGGCCACCTGATCGGCAATGCGGAGCTGCAAGGGACGAAGGTGGAGAGCCACAATCCAAGCCGACCGGTCGCCGGAGGAGCCGGCATGGGCGATTCCCCGCAGCCTTCCCCACACCAGCACATGCCCTTCAGCCTGGATGTGGGCTCCAGGATTGACATCTCCGAGCACCAACAGCGACCCGCTGGCATGGCGATGTTCGCCGGATCGCAGGGTTCCTTCGTGGATCGAAAACGGAAGGGACAGGGAAGACCACTGGCCCCCGCCCGGCGGCCCATCCTTTTGGGGCGGGCGCCCACTCACCTCAAGCCCCAACGCCGCCGCCGCCACCCTGGCTCCTGCCTCGAGGGAACAGACCCTCTCCAAGGACAGGGAGAGGGGTGCAAGGAGTGCCATCAACGCCTGGTAATCCCCCATCCGCAAGGGCCATTCGCTCCCCAGAAGCGTCACCGAGCCCGTCAGATGGGGTCCAAGGAGAAGGGCATCCCCCACCTCTGCAGCCAGATCTCCAGCGCTCTGCCACCTGGGGAGCTTGAGGAGATGGGGCTGGCCCTCCCCGGGGGAGGGGATCAGCTCGGCGGGCATCGCGGGCGGTCATCCACTGCCGACATTAAACAAAGCGACCGTTAGAGCGTTTCCTCCACCTGCTTGGGAATCACCAGCCAGGCCCAGGGTTCCTGCAAGGTCAGGGTGTGCACCAGCTTCGAGTGCTCTTCCAAAGCGGCCAGTTGCTCGCCATCCCAGAGGCGCAATCCACTCCTATAGGGGTCATAGCCCCTGGTTTGGCCCTGCAGCAGGGCACAGCACCCTTCCGGGTCGATCCCGGCCTTGTGGGCTTGCCGTTGGGCCTGGGCCAGGAGCTGGAGCCTCTCTGGAGTGGAGAGGTGGCGCACATCCATGGCCTTGAGCAGCTGGCGATCCAGAAGTCGGGTGCAGGGGTCCCGCAACTCAGGGGGGGCGTCGTCCCGCCAACGGCTGAGGTGGTACGTCGTGCGCACATCGTCGTTGGCCAGAAAACGCGAGAGCGTGAGGTTCTCCTTGTTCCATAACCACGTGGCCATGGCTTCATCGGCCCACACCTGCTCCGGACCCAGCTGACGCGCTAGATCAATGGCCCGCTTGAGCAGCCAGTTGCAGACCACATTAAGCCGATGGTTGTAGACACTTCGATACATCAATTGCCGAACCACCAGATAGTGCTCCACGGCCAGCAGGCCCCTGGGGTGAATGGCAAGGGAACCATCCGGCGCCAGGATCAGGGCTGCCAGGAGGCGGTCCAGATCCAACTGGCCATAGCGGGCGCCCGTGCTGTAGCTGTCCCGCAAGAGGTAGTCCAGGCGATCGCAATCCAGTTGGCTGCTCACCAAAGCCTTGATGGCAGGTTCGGCGTAATCGCCGCCCTCCAAAAGGGTGGCCACGGCCTCCGCGCTGCCCTTCTGGGCCGCCTCAAGAGGCTCTCTCAGAGTCTCGTCATCCCGGATCAGTCGGGCCGACCAGGCCTCATGGCTGATGCCAAACATCTCCTCCCCGCTGTGGCTGAAGGGGCCGTGGCCAATGTCGTGGAGGAGAGCAGCCGCGTATAGCACCACCCGATGCTCCGCCAGATGGGGGTGGGAGCGCTCGAGATGGTGCAGCGCCCTGCGGGCCAGATGCAGCACACCAAGGGAATGGGTGAACCGGCTGGATTCCGCCCCATGAAACGTGAGATGGGCCGGTCCGAGCTGGCGGATCCGCCGCAGCCGCTGGAATGCCGGAGTATCGATGATGGCAATCGCCATGGCCTCGGCTGGCACGGCCCGATCCAGGGCAATGGCCCCATGGAGGGGGTCGTGGTAGACCCGCAGATGTCCCTTCATGGCCTCCCCGCAGGGGAGTTCAACTCCTGCACCAGTAGGCGCCCGGCCGCCTGCAGCCAACGGTCGTCCCGCCCCCCTGGATTAAGCGGCTCGGGCTGGGGAAGGAGGAGATCGGGGGTGATGCCCAGGCTCTGGATATCCCGACCGGAGGGGGTGAGGTAGTGGGCCACGGTGACGGCCAGCCCGCTGCCATCGCCCAGGGGTATGAGGGTCTGGATCAAGCCCTTTCCGAAGGTCTGCCCCCCTACAAGCTGGGAGCGGCCGTTGTCCTGCAGGGCACCGGCCAGAATTTCACTGGCACTGGCGGTGCCGCCGTTCACCAGGGTGATCATGGGGCCGCTGAAGAGCTGCTCCGCAGAACTCTGCTGGCTGGCCGTGATTCCGCTTCGATCCATCGTTTCCACAATGGGGGCACCACCCAGCAGGCCATTGGCGACGGCCAATCCGGCACTCACCAGCCCGCCTGAGTTGTTGCGCAGATCAAGGATCAATCCTTCCACGGGCTGGGTGCCGGGAGCAACCGTGCGGAACGCCTGGAGGGCCTCCGCCACCTGGGTAGGCACGGGTTCACTGAACTGGGTGATGCGCACATACCCCAGTCCGTGGCCTTGAACCACCAGGCGCTGGCTCCGCACGGGCACCAGATCCACGGTTCTCCTGGTGAGGCGCACCTCCCGCGGTGCACCTCCTTTCTCCCGAACACGGATCTCCACCACGGAGCCCGGCGCCCCCCGCAGGAGCGCCGCGGAACCCTCCAACCCCAGATCGGCCGTGGAACGGCCATTGACGCTCAATACCTCGGCACCGGAGGGGATCTGGGCCTCCGCAGCGGGTGAGTCATCCACCGGGGAGATGACCACCACCTGCTGATCCCCCTGCCGCAGACCGAGCTGGAGGCCCACCCCCGAAACGGTGCCTTCATTGCTCTCGCGCAAGGCGGCAAAGTCGGACGGGCGCAACATGCGCGTGTAGGGGTCCCCAATGGCCGCCAGCATGGCGTCAATGGCGCTGTAGGCCTCGACCGAGGTTTGTATGGGTCGCTCCAGCGTCTGCTGGCGACGTTGGCGCCAGTGGAGCTGCTCGAGCTGGTCGGGATCCACGTAGCTCTGGTTGACCAACCGCCAGGCCTCCACCACGAGCTGCTGGGCATCATTCAGGGCCCATGCGGCACCAGGCAGCACCAGGAACACACTGAGAACCCACGCCATCAGGCTCCCCACAACCAGGCAGGAGCGCAGGAGAGGGCGATCGGCCGCCGTCTGCGCGGCAGGGGGTGTTGCAAAGGGTTGAGGGGGAGACCGACGGATGGGCAAAACGCTCACGGGGCGGGAGGGACGATCAGTAGACTTTCGCAACCAAACGCCCTCCGCTGCATGGCGAACTCTTCACCTGCCGCGTCCGATTCCAAGAACAACCCCGTCTACGACTGGTTCAACGAGCGCCTCGAGATCGGGGCGATTGCGGATGACATCTCAGCCAAGTATGTGCCACCGCACGTCAATATTTTTTATTGCCTGGGCGGAATCACCCTCACCTGCTTCCTGATTCAGTTCGCCAGCGGGTTTGCGATGACCTTCTATTACAAGCCCACGGTGGCTGAGGCCTACACCTCCGTCCAGTACCTGATGACGGACGTGAGCTTTGGCTGGCTAATCCGCTCCGTGCACCGTTGGAGCGCCAGCATGATGGTGCTCATGCTGATCCTGCACGTCTTCCGGGTGTATCTGACCGGTGGTTTCAAGCGCCCCCGTGAGCTCACCTGGATCACCGGCGTCACCATGGCCGTGATCACCGTGTCCTTTGGCGTCACGGGCTACTCCCTCCCCTGGGATCAGGTCGGCTACTGGGCCGTGAAGATCGTGTCTGGTGTCCCCGCAGCCGTTCCGGTGGTGGGAGATTTCATGGTGGAGCTTCTCCGCGGCGGTGAGAGTGTTGGCCAATCCACACTGACCCGTTTTTACAGCCTTCACACCTTCGTGTTGCCTTGGCTGCTGGCTGTCTTCATGCTTATGCACTTCCTGATGATTCGGAAGCAGGGCATCTCTGGTCCCCTCTAGATCTTTTTCACCCCCCTCTCTCCACCCCCCCCTCAGAGCGATGCACATCCTCAAAAAGCCGGATCTCACCGACCCCGCCCTTCGGGCCAAGCTGGCCAAGGGAATGGGACACAACTACTACGGTGAACCCGCCTGGCCGAACGACCTTCTCTATATTTTCCCAGTCTGCATTCTGGGCACAATCTGCTGCATCGTGGGTTTGGCGGTTCTCGATCCCGCGATGTTGGGTGATAAGGCCGATCCCTTTGCCACCCCATTGGAAATTCTTCCTGAGTGGTACCTCTATCCCGTGTTTCAGATTCTTCGGGTGGTGCCCAACAAGCTTCTCGGTATCGCTCTGCAAACCATGGTGCCCCTGGGCCTGATGATGGTTCCCTTTATCGAGAGCTTCAACAAGTTTCAGAACCCCTTCCGTCGCCCCGTGGCCATGGCGGTGTTCTTGTTTGGCACCTTCTTCACCATCTATCTCGGCATCGGTGCAGCCTTGCCCATCGACAAATCCCTGACCTTGGGTCTTTTCTGAAGCTTTTTCCTAATTCCTTTCTCATGGCCCGCAGATCTATCGATCTGCGGGCTTTTTTTCAGCCTTGTTCCCTGAGCAAGACAGCCGAGCACAGCATCAGCATCAGCCATACCCAGCAGATTGCACACCCATAGAGCAGCAAGGGATCCCCTGGAACTGTGGCCAGGCATGGGGGTGATCAAGAAGCGGGCGGCGGGAATCGAACCCGCATCATCAGCTTGGAAGGCTGAGCCATAAATCGCCCAGTCTCACTGCTAGAGCAGTCTTCTCAATAGCGGAAAAGCCCCATGTGAGATGTTTGGTGAGATGTTTTGCCCTTGAAAGCAGCCAGGCGACCTGGAGAACCGCGGAGCCAGTACACCGCACACATAGCGACTGATACAGCAGTGGGACGCGTGAGACACGCTGCTGGCCGACGGGCGCGTTATTCAGGGGAGGTGCAGTCCTCTCTGTTTGTCAAACTTCAGAGACTCTGGACGGCGATGTCGCATTTCTCTGGGGGTCACCGCAGGGCTCCAGTCGGCGGCGGCCGTCCTTCAGCGTGCCACGGCTGCGCCGTGGCGTGCATCGGCCAGCCGCCGCCGCCCTCCGCTCCGGGGCCGGTGTGGGGGTGGAGGCAGGGCTGCTCGCCCGCGGCCGCGGTGGCCGGGTATTCACCTGCTTCAAGGATGGAGGTGATGGCTCCAAGTTTCCTCGCGCGGCTGCGCGGCCAGCTGGGCATTCAGCGCTGAATCTGGTGTCCTTGCTTATCAGCTTCACGATCCATCAGCGCATGGCGTCGCTTTGCGTAGATCCATTGCCCCGCAGCCACTCTGCTCGCCTCTCAGTGCATTTGTACTGGTAGAATAAGGGCTGCGCCAAAGGCCACGAGCCCATCGCCTGCGGCAACGAAATCCTCAGACAACTTGCCCCGTTCGTTTGCTCTGTAGCCCATGAGCTTGTCTTCTGCTGCAGTGGCCCAGGCCGCTGCATTGCCTCTCCCTAGCCTCCTGCCGCCGCCGGTACTGGCCCATCGCTCGGTCGTCATCGTCGCCGCCGGTGGTCGTGATCTCTCCTGGCCTCAGGAGCGCATCGCCTCCGCTCTCCTCCAGCGCAGTGGTGGCCGGGCCGTCCATCTGCTGCTCCATGGCGGTGCCCGTGGCGCTGATCGCGCTATCGGCCGTGCTGCCGATCAGCTCGGCTGGCGGGTCCAGTCCCTCGCCGCTGAATGGCGCCGTTATGGCCGCAGCGCC
>Ga0208598_1000013_pt1 | contig 80748 bp, 64 predicted proteins | sample LakMenEpi22Jun12_FD_150726 | JGI IMG/M metagenome (GOLD analysis project Ga0208598, IMG submission 150726) | Freshwater microbial communities from Lake Mendota, WI - 22JUN2012 deep hole epilimnion (SPAdes) | ecosystem: Environmental > Aquatic > Freshwater > Lake > Epilimnion/Euphotic zone ... | reverse complement strand
TTCCGATCCTTCTTTTGGATCGATCACCACGGGCGAACTTCGTAAGCTAAGACCCCAGATGGCGGCGGGCCTTTGGTTGTACTCTCGCAATTACTTTGTAGGGTTTTCTGCGCAAAACGTAATTCCGCAAACGCTTAGCTTTGCTGACGATAGTCCCTCCATTACAACCAAGGGCCGACTGGTGCCTCATCTTTTTTTAACAGCTGGCTACCGATTTATGATCGGCGAAGATTTTAATGTTACGCCCTCTGTAATGACCAAGTACATCAAGGGAAGCACGGGCACTGGTATTCAGCCCGAGGGCAATCTTAAGATTCAATACCGAGATGCATTATGGGTGGGAGGTAGTTATCGTTACCGCGATGGTTTTGCCGGTATGTTGGGATTAAATGTTAGCAACACCCTTACGGTCAGTTATGCTTTCGAGCAAAGTTTCACAACGAATATTTTGCGCGATTTCAACAATGGAACGCACGAATTGGTGATCGGCTTCTTACTAGGCAACAAGTATAGCGAAGCTTGCCCGCGCTGCTACTAATAGTTGCTGCCAATAAAGGCGATCTGTTTCCTTTATAACGCCGCTACAATTTTTTTTAGCTCACTGATCTCTGCTGCACTGGCACGGTAATAAGAAGAGTTCAATGCCTGTAGCGCCAGCTGCACCGGCGACCCATCAAAAAGGTGTCCGATCAATCTGTTGGTTTGTTGCTCACGTAGCGCGTTGCGATCTACGCTGGATTGGTAAATATGTTTTCTTCCTGTTTCGATTCGGGTAACCATTTCTTTTTCGAACATCAACTGCAAGAGCTTAAGCGTGGTGGTATAGCCGGTCTGCTTGTAAGCCGATAATTTTTGATGCACATCTTTTACAGAGGCTCTTTCTAATTCCCAAAGAACGCTGAGTATCTCTAATTCTCCTTCTGTGGGCTTTTGAATTTTTGGTTGCATGGTTGATCTTTTATTTTGATGGCTGATCTTCTTGTCTAATTATCTAAATCTACGAATCAGTTCGTATTGATTGAGCAAAAAAAAGCCCCTCTGTAGAAACAGAAGGACTTCTTGTAATGGTTATGATTAGCAATTTGGGGCTTTCTCTGCACTGACCACATCTTGCCAGTGAAGATAGTTGCCGGGATAATTATTTAACATTCCACCGGGCTGTGAAACAGGCGGAGGAGGGGGAGGCATCTTCTTGCTCTCGAGCTGTGCCAGCGTGGGAGCAATGACCAAAGATACGATAGACATCAATTTGATGAGAATATTCATTGAAGGGCCGGACGTATCCTTAAAGGGATCTCCGACCGTATCACCGGTTACGGACGCTTTGTGCGGCTCAGACTTCTTATAGAACATTTCTCCATTGATCTCAACTCCTTTTTCAAAAGACTTCTTGGCATTGTCCCATGCACCACCTGCATTGTTTTGGAACATTCCCATCAACACACCGCTAACGGTCGCACCGGCTAAAAATCCGCCGAGCGCTTCGGGGCCAAGCAAAAATCCGATCAAAAGGGGAGCGACGATGGTGATGGCACCGGGAAGCATCATTTTCTTAATGGACGCTTGTGTAGAGATGGCAACGCATTTGTCGTATTCGGGTTTGCCGGTTCCTTCCATAATACCGGGAATGGTACGGAACTGACGACGCACTTCCTCTACCATGCTCATGGCTGCTTCTCCTACGGCCCGAATGGCGAGTGAAGAGAACAGCATAGGTATCATACCACCCACAAAGAGGGCAGCCAGTACGTCGGCTTTATAAATATCTATATGTTGGTTGTTCGGCATGGCTACTCCCACAAAAGCCGCAAACAGGGCTAGTGCGGTCAAGGCAGCAGAGGCAATGGCAAATCCTTTACCGGTAGCAGCGGTCGTGTTACCTACTGCGTCGAGCACGTCGGTTTTTTCGCGGACCTCCTTTGGAAGCTCACTCATTTCTGCAATACCACCGGCATTATCTGCGATAGGTCCAAATGCGTCGATGGCTAACTGCATGGCTGTAGTAGCCATCATTCCGGCAGCGGCAATAGCCACTCCGTAAAGACCTGCGAACTGATACGATCCATAAATACCACCGGCCAGTACCAGAATCGGCAAAAAGGTCGATTCCATTCCTACGGCCAATCCGCCGATCACATTAGTGGCATGTCCGGTAGAGGACTGGCGAATGATAGAAAGCACAGGGCGCTTTCCCATGGCGGTATAGAATTCTGTAATGATGCTCATTAGCGCACCAACGAGCAGTCCTACGCCAATGGCGCCAAGCACACCCCATTTTGTAAAGATCACACCACGCAGCTCCATAGCTTCGGGTAAGATAAAATATACTAACGCCGCAGAGGCGAGGGCCGTTAAGATAATGGAGCCCCAGTTACCCATATTGAGTGCTTTTTGAACCGTGTCGGTATTGATACCGGCTTGTTCGCTGATGCTGACAAACCATGTTCCCACGATAGAGAAGATGATACCAACGCCTGCAATAAGCATGGGAAGAATAATGGGAGCGTATCCACCCAAGAGGTCTTCACCAAATACGATGGTAGTTTGTTGTCCTAGTACAATGGTAGCAAGTACGGTGGCCACATACGATCCAAAAAGGTCAGCACCCATTCCGGCTACATCTCCTACGTTGTCGCCCACATTGTCGGCAATGGTAGCGGGGTTGCGTGGATCGTCTTCGGGAATACCGGCCTCAACTTTTCCTACAAGGTCTGCGCCCACATCGGCAGCCTTGGTATAGATTCCACCACCCACACGGGCAAAAAGAGCAATAGACTCGGCTCCAAGAGAGAATCCGGTCAACACTTCGATGGTCTTGATCATCTCGTCAGAGCTGACCGCAGCGCCGGGGGCAAATACTTGCTTTAAGATAATATAGAGTCCACCCAGACCTAACACGGCTAGTCCTGATACACCGAGACCCATAACGGCCCCTCCGGTAAAGGAAACATTTAGTGCTTTGCTAAGACTGGTACGGGCGGCCTGTGCCGTTCTAACGTTGGCTAGGGTAGCGATCTTCATTCCGATATAACCGGCCGTAGCACTGAATACAGCACCTACTACGAACGAAACGGCGATCATCCAATGAGAATGAGGATTAGAACTGGCCATTAGTGCCAACAACATACCTACCACCACTACGAAATAGCCAAGGATCTTCCATTCGGCCCTTAAAAAGGCCATGGCACCTACGGCGATGTAGTTGCTGATCTCTTTCATGCGGTCTGTGCCGGCATCTTGTTTTGCGACCCAATTGAACTTAATTAGGGTGTAAAGCAGACCTATAAGGCCTGAAAGGGGTACTAAATAAATTAACTTGTCCATAATCTTTGTTTCTGCAGTTCAGTTTTAGATCGACCAACGGCCCCTGTAAAAAGGGGGGTTGTTCGGGCGGCAAAGATAGGGGGTCAGCGCCTATTAATCAAGGGATAGCCAAGCCGCTCCGAGGTGGTCCAAAAGGTCGCTCGGAAGCAGGGCCGGCTGCGATACCGAACTTGCGGCCAGGTTGCCTGCCAACCCATGCAGGTAGACCCCCAAGCGAGCTGCCGTGACCGCAGATACCTGTTGAGCCATCAATCCGGTAATTATGCCGGTAAGCACATCGCCCATTCCTCCGGTGGCCATGCCGGGGTTGCCACTTCCGTTAAAATACACCTTTCCGTCGGGGCAAACGATCATGCTATGATGACCTTTTAGTACGATGATGATCTTATGGTGATGCGCCGCTTCGATGGCTTTTTGCATTCGCTCAAAATCGTTGGCAGACTCTCCAAACAAGCGCGCAAATTCTTTTGGGTGGGGTGTAAGAATACTATTCGGCGGAATCAACTTAAACAAATGGCGATGAGTGGCGATTATATTTAGTGCATCGGCATCTATTACCAATGGTCTTACAAAAGAGGTAAGCATCTTTTCTAGCGCCGCCGCGGTTTTGGGGTCGGTTCCCAAGCCAGGGCCAATACCCAACGCCTGAAAACCTGAGAGGTCAATTGGTGATTCACTGATCAAGTCGGACTCTTTATCGATGGTGCACATAGCCTCGGGTACGGCCGTTTGCATTATGAAAGTGCCTTGTGATGGAACCTGACAAGTGAGTAGTCCTACACCCGATCGAAGCGCACCCTTGGCGGCAAGAACGGCCGCTCCCATTTTTCCTATACTGCCGCAGACGAGTAACGCATGTCCGAAATTTCCCTTGTGTGCGCTGCGCGATCGGGTAGGGGTCAGTGGTTTTATATCTTCTAGCAATTGCAAATGAAAATTTGTGTCGCAATACGTATAGAACCCTTGATGTAATCCGATATTCAGCAAATGGATCTGGCCTAAGAAGATTTCGTTTTCGGCCATCATCATGGCCAGTTTATATCCTTGCAAACAAAGGGTATGGGTAGCCTTTACCACCGGATTAGCAAGCGATGGACTATCGGCAAAAAGTCCGCTGGGCAGATCGATGGCCACGCAAACGCATCCCGATTCGTTCAGTCGCTGCACCAATTGAGCACTGAGTCCATCGAGCGCGCGATTAAGACCCGAGCCGTACAGGGCATCAATTACCAAAGTAGGTCCAATGAGTTCGGGTAGTTGATCGGGTTGTTGAATAAAGCGAATCGATATTTGAGGATATTGATGAAGTCGCGAAAGATTCAATTGAAAATCAGCAGTGCCCAGGTGACCAAATTCGAGCACATGAACATGCACGTCCTTACCCTGGTGGGCCAGCATGCGGGCAATGGCGAGTCCGTCACCGCCGTTATTTCCTTTGCCGCAAAGAACGGTGTAGTGCTGTTGTGCGGGGTACGATGCCATCAGCCAGGTAAAGCAACGGTGGGCAGCCCTCTCCATCAATTGTTCCGATGTTATGGGCTCTTCTCTGATGGTGTATTCATCCCAGGCCCTTGTTTGTGCTGCGCTAAAGATCTTCATAAAAGGAAAGTTCTGAAAATTAGTCGATACGAGCAATGCTTTGAGGCTGCGATCGGCCATGATAATGCGCCGAGTTTCCTACGACTTGCCTATAGATCTTCTTCGCTCTCGTCTTTTGCGTAATAATTTCCAAAAAGGTCGTAACTGTGATGCGCTGCCGAATAGATGCTGCGATTAAAGCGATTGCCTAAAATGATCACCACTACTTTTTCTTCGATCAGTCGGGTAAAGACCGCATTATTTCCATGCCATCTGCCAAAATGATAGATGACCTTTTTTCCGCTGGGTAGCAGCTCCAGACGAAATCCCAGTCCGTAGTGATGCGTACCGGGTCTTTCAAAACTATATCCTTGAAACGCTTGCCGAAGCAGCGAGGTGTCAATAAGCTGATCGGTGTAGAGCGCCTGGTCCCATTTGAGAAGATCTTGAGGAGTGCTGTAAATGTTTTTATCGCCATAGGTAAGATCCAGATAATCCATTGGCCAGGCCCTTCCGTTGGGTTGATAAGAGACCACGCTGCGTGAGGCTTCGTTGGGGCGATAAACGAAACTATGTTGCATGCCCAGTCTAGTAAAAAAATGTTGCTGCATATACTCCGGATATGATTTTCCGGAAAGTTGTTCGATCAAAAGAGCCAATAAGAGATAGTTGGTATTGCAGTACTCGAATCGTCTGTTGGCGGGGGCATGTCGTGGCGGACGCTCCGCGATCATTACACTGAGTACATCTTGATTGGTCGCCATGTTCTGCTTGTTCCAAGAGGAGGCTTCCATAAAATAGAGGTAGTTAGGAAGCCCGCTGCGGTGAGTGAGCAGATCGCGAATGGTGATACCGGAGTAGGGAAGTGTCGGAAAAAAACGGGTGATCGTATCGGTCAAAGAAAGTTTGCCTTGTTCGATCAGCTGCAGTACGGCCACGGCTGTAAAAGGTTTACTCGACGAAGCAATATGCAATGAACTAGTGGAAGAGAGCGGGCGTTTTTTTTCGGACAAGTCCTCAAAACCCTGGTAGTGTTCGTAGAGTATGGTGCCACCTTTTGCAACTAAAATACCGCCGTTAAAATTTCGATAGGGGCCCAGAAGCGTACTGTCAAAATAATGACGAAGCAACGTGTGGTACCGTTGCTTTTCGACCTCGGTGATAGACAAAGGGGCAGGGGCTTCGTATGCGGGCACTACCGATTTTTCCGTATCGATCATGCCGCAAGACAAACTACCGCTCATTAGTACGAGCGCAATGAAAATTCGTTGCAAAAAATGAGTTTTCAAGAGGTGGCAAAGATAGGGTTCCTCTATTTTACAACTATATTTGCGACATGCAACGCAACAGTGCCACCAGCTATCCAAAAGAGAAGATCAAGATCCTTTTTTTGGAGAATATCAGTGATGCGGCCGTTAAGAAATTTCGTTCGCACGGTTATGCGCAGGTAGAGAAGATCAACCGTGCACTCAGCGAGCAGCAACTTATCGAAGCGGTAAAGGACGTGCACATTCTGGGCATTCGCTCCAAGACATCCATCACAGAGAACGTACTGAACGCTGCCAAGAAATTGCAGGCCATCGGGTGTTTTTGCATTGGCGTAAATCAGATCGATCTGCGTGCGGCAACGCAGCGGGGTGTTGCTGTTTTCAATGCTCCTTATTCCAATACACGCTCCGTGGCCGAGCTGACGCTTGGGGCCTCCATTATGTTAATGCGCGGCATTCCCGATAAAAATAATGCCGCCCACAAGGGAATTTGGCAAAAAGAGGCCAAGGGGAGTCGAGAGATGCGAGGCAAGGTCATGGGCATTATCGGATACGGTAATATCGGAAGCCAGGTGAGTGTAATGGCCGAGGCCCTTGGTATGCGGGTCATCTTCTACGATATAGAGAACAAGCTACCACTGGGCAATGCTACGGCCTGTCGTTCGCTCAAAGAATTATTGCAGCATGCCGATATAATAACATTACATGTGCCCGAGACAAAGCTTACTAACCAGCTGATCAATAAACAGACCCTTCGTCTTTGCAAAAAAGGATCCATCCTTATTAATTATGCCAGAGGCCATGTGGTCGATCTAGGGGCCTTACACCAAGCCATGGAATCGGGCCATATTGCCGGGGCGGCCATCGATGTCTATCCCTGGGAGCCTGAAAAGAACGGAGATGCCTTTACTTGTCCGCTTCAAGGGCAACCCAACGTGCTTTTGACGCCACATATCGGTGGCAGCACCGAAGAGGCGCAGCAAAACATTGGCCAGGATGTAAGCGTAAAACTCTTTCAGTACCTCGAAACCGGCTTTAGCGATGGATCCCACACGATTCCCGCCATTTCATTGCCTCCGCAAACCGGGGCTCACCGGATCTTGCACATCCACAAAAATGTGCCCGGAGTTCTTTCGGCTATCAATACCGCCCTTTCAAGTAATAATATAAATATCCTTGGTCAGTACTTAAAAACCAACGAGTTAATAGGGTACGTTGTACTAGATCTCGATCATAAGTTATCGTCAAAAGCCCTGTCTATCTTGCGAGACATTCCAGGCTCTATTCGGGTCCGTATGCTTTATTGAGTATCCTTTCTTCCTATAATTTATATTATGTTAAGTAGTGGTATTGAAAGTAAAGCCACCTTTTAGGATGGCCTTACCCGATCAGCTCTATTTAGTTCTTTATCGACTCGTAGCGATCGTTCCACTTCTTCTCCTCTGCCGCCCACTTGGCCTGATCGGCCGTATTCTTGACCTTACCTGCCATTGCCTTTTTGAATGCGAAAATATCGGCCAGGTAGCTGGCGGCCTTTTTGTATTGCTGCTTGTCTCTTGTTTCCAGTTCGGCCTTGGCGGCATAAATGGCCGCAGCGGCTTCGTAAGGTTCCTTCGCCCCTTCCATCGTTTCGCCGTATTCTTTGTCTAAAGCATCTCTTTTGGCAATGTCCTCTTTGGAGGCCATTGTACCAGGTTTTGTGCGGGCTTTCATATCGCGGGCATGCTGGTCTCTTTTTTCGCTTACAATCGATGCTTTATTGATAAAATGGTCACCGATGTACAGATATGGGATCTCGTATCCTGGTCTTGCCTTGGCTGCGCGGCTAAAGGCGTTGATCATTTTCTTTTCGAGCTCGGCATAATTGGCTGGGAGTACGGCCTCTTGTTCACGTGGATCTAAGGTGTCGTATAAAATCTCTCCTAATACCTGGTTGGCCTTGAAATTATCAGGGTCCGTGGCCAATAACTCATCTATGGCTTTTAGTTTTTCTTCAAACCCTGAGGCCAGTCCTACGGCAAAATCAACCTTATCATAATCGAAGTAATCGCTTTTAGGGAACACTTCTTTACCCAGTGACTTATAGCGCTCGAACGATTCCATATCCTTTTTTCCGAACGAGTAAGTGATCAGGTATCGGTATACTCCTTCAAAGCCCTCTCCACCAACCTTGGCAGTGGCTAGTTTTTTATAGTACTCAAGAGCATCTTCTTTATACCCTCCTGACTCTGCGGTAATGCCAGCCAATATGAGCACATTGGTATCAAGAACAGAGGGAAGCAGTTTTAATTTGATCAGGATATCAGAGTAATCGATGGCCTTTTTTAACTTGGTAAGCGCATCGCTCCAATTCTTTTTACTATACTCAGTGTAACCGGCCGTATAATAAGTCGAATAAAGATTAACCGCACCGTTTTGGTACATCGGATCACTTAAGAGCGCCATGGAGGGATCCATTTCTTTGAACTTTGCAAACGCTGCATCTGCTTCGGCGAACAGTTGCTCTGCCACAGGGGTTCCCTTTTTGCCATCGGTATTTGCAAGACCTGAGTAAACGACGGATTTTAAGATAAATGCTTCGGGCTTGGATGTATACTTTGTGTTCGTGAATGCCTTGTCAATATCCGTTTTTGCCTTGTCTAGCTGATTCAGCATAACGAGTGTCTTGACAGGATCGTAATTCTGTGCTACAGCTGCGGTGGCGGCTGTAAAGACTACTGCAAGCAGTAAAAAATAAGATTTCATGTTGTTGGGTTGATGTTTCTAAAGTACAAATTTTAAGCAATGTCTTGCGGGGTATTATCGGGCGCCGCAGCGTCGTTCTCGTTGGTTTGGGTGGTAATATCCGTTTCGGCTTCTTCCGGCTGCTGGTCATCTAAATTGGTGATGGCAGCAATATCATCTCCTTCGTCTATACGGATCAATTTTACACCTTGTGTGGCACGGCCTTGTTCGCTGATACCACTTACGGGCATACGAATGGTCACTCCGCTTTTGCAGGTAATCATTATATCTTCTGTGGGTGCTACATCCAGTATGCCGACCAACGAACCGGTCTTATCCGTTACGTTAATGGTCTTGACCCCTTTTCCGCCCCGGTTGGTAAAGCGATATTCGTCGACAGCGGTACGCTTACCATAGCCCTTTTCGCTCACGACCAGTACGGTGCGAGGTGTTTCGGCACCTGGATTTACGCAGATCATTCCTACCACCTCGTCTCCCTCTCCTTCTACTTCAATGCCTGCCACACCAATGGCGCCTCTTCCGGTAGCCCTCACCTTCTCTTCGGAGAAACGAATGGCCCTTCCACTTTTGACAGCGAGCATGATCTCACTGTTGCCATCTGTTAGACGCGCTTGTAACAGTTCATCGCCCTCCACGATCGTAATGGCGTTGACACCGGTCTGACGAGGACGACTAAAGTCTTCGAGTGCGGTCTTTTTGATGATGCCTTTCTTGGTACAAAGAACAATGTTATGAGAGTTTACAAAGGCTTCGTCCTTGAGGTCCTTTACATCGAGAATCGCTCTTACTTTATCGTCGGGAGGCAGTTGCATCAGATTCTGTATGGCCCTACCCTTCGATGTTTTTTCGCCCTCGGGGATCTCATAGACATTAAGCCAGTATACTCGCCCCTTTTCTGTAAAGAAAAGCATGGTATGGTGGGTAGAGGCTACGAATAGATGTTCGATGTAATCTTCTTCTCGGGTCTTTCCGCCAATTACACCGCGTCCGCCTCTTCGTTGTGAGCGGTACTCATCGGCAGGTGTTCTTTTGATGTAACCCAAATGAGAAATGGTGATGACCACGTCTTCTTCTTTAATGAGGTCTTTGATCTTTACCTCATCATCCAAATAGGTGATCTCCGTCTTACGGACATCGCCATATTTTTCTTTGATCTCTATCAATTCCTTTTTAATGATATCAAAACGCTTGCCTTCGTCGCTTAGTAACTCTTGCAACCAGGCGATCAGTTTCATCAACTCATCGTATTCTTCGCGGATCTTATCGCGCTCCATGCCGGTCAGGCGTTGCAGACGCAGTTCCAATATCGCTTTGGCTTGCACTTCGTCTAGTCCCCAACCTGCTCCGATCAAATTGTCTTTGGCCAGCTCGGGGGTGGCCGATTGACGAATAAGGGCGATCACTTCGTCTAGATGATCGAGTGCGATCAGATAGCCGTTTAAGATATGTGCTCTTTTTTGGGCTTCCTTTAACTCGTAGCGTGTTCTGCGCACCACCACATCGTGGCGGAATTCAACGAACTCCTGCACCAGTTGCTTTAGGTGCAACGTACGGGGTCGCCCTTTTACGATGGCAACATTATTGATGCCATACGAGGTTTGCAGATCGGTATGCTTGTAAAGTTGGTTGATGATCACATTGGCAATGGCATCCTTGCGAATGTCGATCACCACGCGCGTACCCTCTTTCTGATTCGATTCGTTGTTAACGTGCGTAATACCTTCGATTATTTTCTCATTGACCAGTTCGCCAATTCGGTTGGTGAGCGCATCGCGATTTACTTGATAGGGCACTTCGGTAATGATAATTTGCTCCTTGCCACCGGCTTTGGCCTCTACCGTTACTTTTCCGCGTACCACTACCCTTCCTCTTCCAAAGTGCATAGCTGCCTTTACTCCCTCCATGCCATAGATGACGCCTCCGGTCGGAAAGTCCGGCGCCTTGATATGCTGCATCAACTCATCGATGGTGATCTCGCGGTTGTCAATATAGGCTACGCAACCATCGATGACCTCACTTAGGTTGTGTGGCATCATATTGGTGGCCATCCCTACGGCAATACCACTCGATCCGTTGATGAGCAATTGTGGAATCCTTGTTGGAAGAACGGTTGGCTCCGTTTCAGAGTCGTCGAAATTGAGTTGAAAATCGACGGTGTCTTTCTCGATATCGTCGAGCATATGCTCCGACAGCTTTTGCAAACGGGCTTCGGTATATCGCATGGCGGCGGGTCCGTCCCCATCCTGGTTACCGAAGTTACCCTGTCCATCCACCAGTGTGTAGCGCATGCTCCACTCCTGTGCCATACGAACCATCGCATCATATACGGATGAGTCACCGTGGGGGTGATATTTACCCAACACCTCTCCCACAATACGAGCCGATTTTTTGTAGGCTTTATTGTGATTCAGGCCCAGTTCGTTCATGGCATAAAGTACCCTTCTGTGCACGGGTTTTAAACCGTCGCGCACATCCGGAAGGGCTCGCCCAACGATCACCGACATTGAGTAATCGATATAGGCTGTCTTCATTTGCTCTTCGATCTGCACAGGGGTTATCCTGTTGAAATCGCTTGTTTCCTGGGGATTCAGCTGTTCGTCCATGATCGTAAAAAACCCCCTTTTTTAGGGGTATGCAAATCTAGTTTTTTGGGGGCTGATTTCCTTGTAAATTCAGGCTTTTTTCACTGTATTTTATCCACCCTTGTTAATTAAAAAAAGAGGGATATTTGCCCTATGAAAACCATCCTTTTATTCGGGGCCGGCAAGTCGTCTTCCGTGCTGATCGAATATCTTTTACGGCAGGCCCCGCAACATGGTTTTTCGCTACGGGTCATCGATGCCGATGTCTCCCTGGCCAACACTAAGGTCGGAGGCGCTTCTCACGGATCGGCCCTTGGATTCGATATCATGGACACAGCGCTGCGTGAGCCCGAGATAGAGCGCGCAGACCTGGTCATTTCGCTGCTGCCACCACAGTTGCACCAGGTGGTCGCTGTAGATTGTTTGCGGCTAAAAAAGCATCTGTTGACCGCCTCTTACGTAAATGAAGAGCTGCAGGCAATGAAATGCGAGATCGCTTCGAATAACCTTCTTTTCTTATGTGAAATGGGTCTTGACCCGGGAATCGATCACATGAGTGCCATGGCACTGTTGAACGATATTACTCAGCGAGGCGGCATGGTACACTCGTTCGTATCGCATTGCGGGGGGCTCGTGGCGCCCGAATCGGATACAAACCCCTGGCATTACAAGATCAGCTGGAATCCTCGCAATGTGGTTACTGCCGGTCAGGCAGGTGCGCTATATCGTTTGCAAGGAAAGGAGATACGTCTTTCTTACGAGCAACTATTCGAAAGAGAAAATACGGTGGAGGTCGCCGGCCTGGGTCGGTACGCTTGGTATCCCAATAGAGATTCGCTCTCTTATCTTTCATTATACGGGTTACAGCGTGTCGATACGTTCATTCGAACCACGCTTCGACATCCTGATTTTATAAAGGGATGGAAGAACCTCTTGCAACTTTCACTCACTCACGATGAACCCTCTTATTCATTGCCAAATGCAACCCTTAGTGAGGCCTTTGCGCATCATTTTGCAAAAAGCGGAGTAGAAACTAAAGTAACACAACTAAGAGAAAAAGATCCGCTTTTCGATACCCAACTTCAATTCTTGGGGGCAGACGCAGATAAAACGCCTTTGGGTACGTCTGTGTTTACTCCTGCCCTCTTGTTGCAGCGAGCGCTGGAAAAAAAGTTATTGCTGCAAGAAGGCGACCGCGATATGATCGTTATGCTACACGAGATCGGCTATAGTATTGCAGGAGAGAAAAGAGAGGTGATTAGTCAGCTGGTGGTAAAAGGCGAAGATCAAGTGCGAACGGCTATGGCTAAAACGGTTGGATTACCCTTGGCCATGGCTGCCATTTTACTTTTGCAAAATAAGATTACGCTTCGTGGGCTGCAGATACCGACGCACCGTGAGATTTATGAGCCGGTTATGCTCGCACTAAAAAACGAAGGGATTGTATTTAGCGAAACGGACCGCCCGGTCGAATCTCGTTGAGCAGCTTAGTGGCCAGCCAATTCCAGCACGATCTTCCACTCCTTGTCTGTGACAGGCTGTACCGACAAGCGTCCCAGTCTGACCAGTGCCATATTGGCCAGTCGTTTATCAGCCTTGATCTGGGCCAACGAAACGGGCTTTTTTAGGGTTTGAAACGGTTTTATGTCCACCGCTACCCATGCTGCTTCGGTAGTCGTGGGGTCTTGGTACGACTCTTTAACGATCTCGGCAATGCCAACTATTTCTACCCCTTCGTTGGAGTGATAGAAAAAAGCCAGATCGCCCTTTTTCATTGCTTTTAAATTATTGCGGGCTGCATAATTGCGTACGCCGTCCCAAAAGGTTTTTTTATCCTTTTGCAGTTGCTCCCAAGAGTACTTGAAAGGTTCGGACTTCATTAACCAGTAGGCCATAGCAATAGATTTTACCAGCCGGATGCCAACACATCGGCCAGATGCAAGGTAGTGATCGAATATCCTTTTTGATTGATGTACCCTTGTTGATGCATCAGGCAAGAAAGATCGGTGGATATGAGATAGCGAGCTCCCGTGGCCAGTGCATTCTCTACTTTTTGTTCTCCCATGGCCACAGAGATATTCTCGTACTTAACAGCAAAGGTTCCTCCAAATCCACAACAGGTTTCCGCATCGGCCATTTCGACCAACGATAACCCTTTAACATTGGCCAGCAGCTTGCGCGGCTCTTGCCTGATCTTGCACTCGCGCAGGGCTGCACAAGAATCATGGTAGGTGGCCGTGCCACTCAAGCTGGCGCCGAAGGATTCTTTGTGCAATACGTTCACTAAAAAGTCAGAGAACTCATAGGTTCGTTGCTTAAGGTCTTGCACCTCGTGATGCAACGAAGAATTGTCGAACAAACGGCTGTAATAATTCTTTACGAAACCTGCACAACTGGCACTGGGTGTAACGATCGGATCGGTGCCTTTGAAATCGTTGATGAACTTTTGACAAACAGCCTTTGACTCATCCCAAAAGCCGGCGTTGAAGGCCGCCTGGCCGCAACAGGTTTGCTTGGTATTGTACGAAACCGTACAGCCTGCTTTTTCCAATACCCGTACCATGTTAAATGCCGTTTCGGGAAACAGCTGATCAACAAAACAGGGTATAAAAAGCTGTACGTTCAATTTTGAATTCGGTTAATTGGCAGATTGGTATACTCCCAAACGGGCCAGGTATTTTTCGGCGTCGTACGACTGCTGGCTGCGAGGATACTTCTCACGGATCTCCTCATACAAGGCGATCGCCTCTTTACTGTCGTTGAGCACCTGGTCTGCAAAATAAGCGGCCATAAATAGATACTCCGGAGAGTTGACCTCGTCTTTTTCGAAGTGACGGGCGGCTTTTTTGTAGGCGTCAAGCGCTTCTTTATTCTTTCCGCTATCACCATAGGCATCACCAAGTAACTTGTAGGCGCGTGCTTGTACACCCTTAGAGGATGAACTGAATTTTTCGAGATACTCGATTGCCTTGGCATTTTCGCCCAACTTCAAATAGCAGCTACCGGCATAAAAAGAAGCCAGGTTGGCAGCATCCGTTCCGCTAAAGCGGCTGATGATCTTTATAAAACCCTGGTTCTGTCCATCGCCGTTCAGCGCAAGCGAAACAGAGTCCTTTCTGTAATACTCCTCGGCACGAAACATCGCTTCGCGAGCTTTGGCCTCACGGGGTTGCTGGTAGAGCTCCTGGTAGGCAAACCAGCCCGCTATGGCGAGTACCAATACGAGAGAGACGATCGACAAGGGTTTGCTGTAAGCTGCCCAAAAGGACTGCAGTTTGCTCAAAACACCTGGAGTAGGTTCAGTAGTAAGGGAACTTTTTTGCTCAGCCATATCGTTTTATTTGAATAGTAAATTTTAATCTATGATAAAGGGATAATGCGGATCTACATAAACGTCTTTTAACACCTCGCTGTCATCGGGCCATGGGCTTTCTTCGGCAAATTGCACAGAGGAAGTCACCATTGCATCGACTCGTTGGTTGATAACGTCGATCTCCGCTTCGGTAGCAAATTTGTTTTCGTAAATGGTATGCAACACTTGCTGTATGGGGTCTTTACTGCGATAATCATCGACCTCGTCCTTACTGCGATATTTTTGGGGATCACTGATGGAATGTCCTTTATAGCGATAGGTCTTGATCTCAATTAGCGTGGGCCCACCCTTTTCACGGGCACGGTTTACCGCACGACTGATGCCATTGTGTACGGCCTCAGCGCTCATTCCATCGATGGTATCGGCGGGCATTTCGTACGCATCGGCCAGCTTGTAAATGTCAACCACATTCGACGTACGTTGAATCGAAGTGCCCATTGCGTAGTTGTTGTTCTCGCAAATGAACACTACCGGCAATTGCCAGAGCATGGCCAGGTTGAAGGTCTCATGCAACATCCCCTGACGGGCAGCACCGTCTCCAAAAAAGGCCAGTACCACATTATCGCTGTTTCGGTATTGCTCGGCAAAAGCCAACCCTGCACCGGTACCGATCTGCGCTCCTACAATTCCATGGCCGCCATAAAAGTTATTCTCTTTACTAAAAAAGTGCATGCTGCCGCCCTTTCCTTTGGCACAGCCCGTAGCCTTGCCATAGAGTTCTGCCATGCAACTATTCACGGTGATTCCTTTTGCAATGGCCAGTCCATGGTCGCGGTAGGCGGTAATGAAAAGATCCTCGGGACGCGTGGCGGTCATGCAACCGGCCGCAATGGCCTCTTGCCCCACATAAGCATGGAAAAAGCCTCGGATCTTACCCTCCATTTTGTACTTCTCTTCGGCCATCAGTTCGAACTGCCTGATGAGCTGCATTAGTTCGTACCAGTACAGATAGGTTTCTTTCGAAAATTTAGCTGTCAAGGGTATCAATTTTGAGTCGCAAAAATAAGGGAAAGAGCCCATATTAGGTAAATTGCACTCCAGCATGCTCCGGTTACAGAAAATAGCCCTTTTACAGTTCAAAAACTACACAAACTACGAGGTCCACTTTGACCGGCAAGTGGTGGGTATTTGTGGTGCCAACGGGGTGGGTAAAACCAGTCTGCTCGATGCCATCTATTACCTGTGCTTTACCAAGAGCTACTTTAGCCGAACCGATCAGCAAGCGGTAAAATCAGGCAGCCAGGGCTTTCGGATCGAGGGACGGATGGAGCTGAACCGGCATATCGCCGAGCTCACGTGCATCATCAGAGAAAATGGCAAGAAGGAGTTTTTGGTGGATGGTTCGCTCTACGAAAGAATGTCTGCCCATATTGGCAAGTTTCCGGTGGTGATGATCGCTCCCGACGATGCAGTGCTTATTACCGGCGAGAGCAAAGAAAGAAGATCGTTCATCGATCAAGTACTGGCCCAGATCGACCCGGCCTATCTGCAGTCACTGATACGATACAACCGTTTATTGCAAGAGCGAAATGCCCTGCTCAAAGAGGCGGCTCTTGCTGCTAGTTTTGATGCATCACTACTCGATGTGCTCGACGAGCAGCTCTCGGTGCAAGGGCAATTTATCTATGAGGCACGCAAAGGATTTTTATCTTCGTTCCTCATCGAAGTAGAAAATCAATATGCGGCTATCGCTGCCGACGAGCATTCTTCTCAAAGCGAAAGGGTCAAGATCGACTATCAAAGTCACTTAGCTAAGCAGTCCATGAAGCAAGCGTTACAAGAAAGCCGAAGTGCCGATTTTTCGGCCCAGCGAACAACCAGAGGTATTCACCGAGACGAGCTTTATTTTACGCTGCTGCAGCAACCCTTTCGGCAAGTGGCCTCACAAGGGCAAAGAAAGAGCTTGCTGTTTGCTCTTAAATTAGCGCAAGTCAACGTTATCAAAGAGATGATGGGTTTTTCTCCCTTGCTAATGCTCGATGACGTCTTTGAAAAACTCGATGAAAAAAGAATAATGAATCTGCTTAAAAAAGTGTGCGCCGATTCGAAGAGCCAGATCTTTATTACCGATACAAGTGCAGAGCGACTTGAGCAACAGCTATCTAAGTTGGGTGTCTCCTTTCAGCTGGTTTCGCTCTAAACCCTCCTTATCTTTGTGCCATGGGACAATACTCCATGGCCGAGGCACTCCAGCAATTTTTGAACGAAAGCCGTATTAAGGGTGATGTGCAGGCTTTTCAGATAAAGGAGGCCTGGGAGTCCATCATGGGCAAGACCATTGCGCGCTACACCGACACCATCAAGATCTTTGGTGACCGCTTGATCATCTCCACATCGGTGGGGCCATTGAAAAATGAGCTTCATTTTCAAAAAGAATCGATCATCAAGCGAGTCAATGAGGCCATGGGGGCTGAGGTCGTAAAAGAGGTGATCATTCAATGACCGATCGCCAGTTTAGCAAGCTGCGCTTTTTTATGATCGTTCCTCCCCTTTTTACCATCATTACGGTTGGGTCAACACGTGCTGCGGTTTGTATGGCCTTGAGGTCGCAGCCATAGACCGAAATGGATGTAAGAGGTATAGCCCTTAATTTAGAGATAGCCTCATTGGGTTGTGCCGTAATAAAAAATACCGGTATTCCTTTTTGGTCTGCGGCGGTGGCTATCTCGGCCAGTCGGCCACTCCATTTTGCATGACCATCGACAGACGCAGCCCAGATCCAAATAGCTTTTTCCGTGGTTAAAATAGCATCGGTAGAATCGGCTCCCGATTGTCCGCTTAGTGCAAAGCCCTTGATGGGAGGTTCGTTATTGCTGCCTTTTCTGATCAACCTATCCTCTCTTTTTACGAACTGGTACTGCGAAGAAAAATCAGCAGGAAAATCACTGGCCGAAAATCGTATTTCTTTTCCGTTCTTTCGGTACGTGAATTCTATCGCAAAGCTATCTGCTACGGCATTGGCAGGCATTTTCATTCCCTCGGCAATGCTGGCTCCTTCTTTGTAGGGCAAGCAATCGACCACTGGTAAATAGAAAAGTGCGTAAAGTTGTAGGCCGAGAGAGAAAAAGGTCGCGATCAGTACCGGCCATGACTTGGAAAGGGAGGGAATTTTTTTGGTATCGTCTTTGTAAAGAAAAAGAAGTGCAGCGATCAAAAGGGTCAAGAGCACGTCTTTGGCAAATGATACACCCGAAGAGATAGGAAGACAATCGCCAAAGCAACCACAATTCTTGGGCATTCCCGTTACGAAAGTATATCCGGTCAGCAATGTAAACAGCAAGATCAGAAAAAGAAGCAGCCAGCTTACATATCGAAAAGCCCATCTGGTAATAAGGGCAACGCCGGCGATGATCTCGAAGCTATTGAGTACGACAGAACCGAAAAGCGTATAGGGGTCGAGCGCTTGCCATTTCCAGATCTCGAAGAACTCCTGCATTTTATAGCTGAGTCCCAGCGGGTCGTTGGCCTTGACCAAACCGGAGAAAATAAAGAGAAGACCAACGAACCAACGAATAAAGTGCAGCAGCGTCGTCATAACAATATCAGGGCAAAGACCGCATAATTGATAATATCTTGGTAGTTGGCATCGATGCCTTCGCTGATCAGGGTCTTACCATCATTATCCAAGATCTGGCGAATGCGTTGCAATTTCATTAGGATAAGGTCAACAAAGCTTTCTTGGCTCATACTGCGCCATGCCTCTCCATAGTCGTGGTTCTTGTCTAGCATGAGCAGTTTTGTCTTCTCGATCTCTTTGTCGTATAGTTTTTCGAGCTGCGCAACGGGCAGCTCTTGTTCGTCCTCTTCAGGCAGTTGTAATTGCAACAGGCCGATCACGGCATAGTTGATGATCCCTTTAAACTCTGCTGCGACCCCCTCCTCTATCTTTTGCTCTTTTTTTTGTTGAATGGTACGAATGCGCTGTGCCTTGATAAAGATCTGGTCAACTATGGAAATGGTACGAAGCACCCTCCAGGCAGTGCCGTAATCGGCAGCCTTTTTTAAAAAGATGTCTTTACAAGACTGTATAGCTTGGTCGTACTGCTTGGACGTGTTAGACATGACAGTTTTTCTTTCGAAGCCAGAAACGTATGCTCAACTATAAATTTGCGATCACTTCTTTTGCTCAGGTTGTGAGGCCTGCACATCGAGTACCGTAAAATCAAAGATGAGATGCTCGTAAGGCTTGATCGGCGCACCGGGAGGAGGAGCTGCTCCATAACCCAATGTAGATGGAATGTAAACTTTTGCCTTTCCGCCCTTGCGCAAGAATGGCATGGCCTCGTCGAAACCTTTGATCATTTGCCCTACTCCCACACTGAAGCGAAGTGGCTCAACGTGCTTGTAGGTGGTGTCGGTGTTGCTATCGAAGACTTTTCCATCAAAGGTGGTACCTGTATAATTGACCGATACGAAATTTCCTTGCTTGATCAACTCGCCTGTTCCGGGAGCCACTACTTCTACAAAGGCTCCTGACGGAGTGCGCTGCAATCCGGCCAGTTTGCTTCCTAGCAATGCTTCTACTTCTTTTGCCTCGCGTTTGGCATAGGCAGCGGTCTCTTTCTCTTCATCGAGACGCTTCAGACTGTCGTTTGTAAAAATGCCCAGCACTTTGAACTTGGTGATAATGCGGTCTCCATTTTTAAACTGAGGAGGCAGATTTCCTGCAGGCATTCTCTTTATGAACGTATCCATCATTTGGGTCGCAACAACGGAGTCGCCAATGTGCAGTTTGGTCCAGAGTTCAGAAATATCATAAGGCTGAGACTGTGGTCCAACGGGAATGTACAGTGGAATCTTGTTACCGGTAGAGAAGTATACGCTATCATTGATCTGTTGCAAAAGATTCACCTTAATGTAATCGCCCGTTTTGGCAATTTGGGTGTCTTTGCCAGGAAAGAGTTGATAAGGCATGCCACCTGCTGTTTTCTGATAAGAAGGTCCGCTGCAAGCAGTCAAAAGCAAGGCGATCGCCACTAGAGACCATGTTGAATTGATGCGTTTCATATGCTGGTTTTATTTTGTAAGTGATTCTTGTTTCGCAAGTACTGTCTTAAAGGTGGCTACCGTCTCCTCTAACGACTGACTACTTCGGCCTCCGGCAGCGTTATAGTGACCCCCACCCTCAAAATAGGTCCTGGCAAAGGTATTACAATCGAACTGCCCCTTGCTTCTGAAACTCCATTTTCTTTCTTCGTCCCTGTCTATGACCAGGGCTGCAAATCGAATGCCTTGAATGGATTGGGGATAATTGACAAGCCCCTCGGTATCACCGGTTCGGATATTGAACTTGACCAGATCCGACTTGGGGATGGCGATCAAAGCCGTGTTGTGTTCGTAGAAGATCTCCATACGATGTAACAGTACGTGGCCGATAAAACGAAGTCTGTTCTCTAAAAAATTATCGTAAAGACCCTCATGGATCTTTCCATGGTCGAGACCTCTTCTTTTCAGATCGGCCACCATCGCATGCACGCCGGCATGTGCCGAGGCAAATCGAAATGAGCCGGTATCTCCTACGACACCTGCATAGATACACTCGGCAATATCTTGATCGATCAGGTCGGCATCATTGGCACCGACAATAAAATCATAGATCATCTCGCAGGTAGAACTCTTTGACGTATCGCTCACGCCAAATGTAAAGGAGGCTACGTCGGGTTCTTGATGGTGATCGATCAGCACCTTCTTGCAAGACAGTGAATAGAGAACCTCCGTCATGGATTTGGTGCGATGAAAGATGTTAAAGTCAAGGCAAAAGAGAAGATCGGCTTGGGTCAAAAGCTGTTTAGACTTTTGCTGGTGCTGGTCGTAATTGATTACCAGTGCCGTGCCGGGCATCCAGTCCACGAAGCCCGCCCAGTTGGTGGGTGAGATGACCGATACCTCATGCCCCTTTTTGCGCAGGTAGTGACCCAGTGCTAACGAAGAGCCCATTGCGTCGGCATCGGGCTTTTGATGCGTGGTAATGACCACTTTTTGGGGCTGGTGCAATAGCGAGTAGAGATCCGAAATGGGTTTCATAGAGATGGTGACGAAGGTATGAAATAAAGGCCGTAACTTCGCGGCGCAAAACCTCTATAACCATGAGCAACAGAACCTTTACCATGATCAAGCCCGATGCGTTCCGTAACGGTCACAGCGGAGCCATTCTGGACCGCATTATCAAAGAAGGATTCAAGATCAAGGCCCTCAAAATGATAAAGCTTTCCGCCGAGAAAGCCGGTGAATTTTACGCTGTGCATAAGGAAAGACCCTTCTATGCCGAACTGGTGACCTTTATGAGCAGCGGGCCCATCATTGCCGCTATCCTTGAAAAAGATAATGCAGTAGAGAGTTTTCGCACGCTCATTGGCGCTACCAACCCTGCGCAAGCGGCCGAGGGAACCATTCGCAAGCAGTTCGCCACATCGGTAGGAGAAAATGCCGTTCATGGCAGCGACAGCAATGAAAATGCTGCGATCGAAGGTGCTTTCTTCTTCTCCGGACTCGAGCAGTTCTAAACTGTCCTTTAGGCGTCAGAGAATAGATCAGTACCGAAGATTAATCTGTATCTTTTTTTGCCGATCAGGCGAAAGATCAAAGGAAGCTTTTGAATAAGCGGGTGGACCAAATAGTCCCATCACATTGTTTGAAAAGCCATACCCTTCTTTGGGTAGTCCCACCATCGAGGTATTCATCTTATTGTCTTCATTCTCATCGTGCAACAGCGCAACCGCATAGCGGCCGGGGGGCAATCCCTCTATGTCGATAATGGTTTTTCGATCTTTGATCGGTATACTGGCTTTGAAGAAAGCCTGTTCGGGTCGATCGGGATATCCTATGCCCTCTTTAAAAACACTGCATAGTATTTTGCCATCGTTGTTTCGAATGCCGGCAACATTGATCTGCAATGAGCAAGTTGGCGTTTGTGCGCAGGCCGTAAGCCAATAGGCTTGAAGAACTACAAGTATAAATAAGTTGCGCATATTTAGTTTTCGACAATTGCCTCTTCGCCGTACAGTTGATCTTTGTATTTGAGTGAGGGAGAAGAAATGAATTCGCCTAATCCCAACTGACCCCATTTTTCATCGACCGATCGTATCGTAGCATCATTGGCAACAATGATATTGGGCCAATCTCGCTGAAAATTATCCAACTCTTTCGTTTTACGCGTTCCATCCAACCCCAGACAACCCGAAGCAGGATTGTCTTCGGATCGATACAACTGCTGATCGCGTTTTGGATCGAGATTGTTGCAAAAACGCCACAGTGCTGTAGCCAGGTCTTGCGGATCGACCGTATGCTCTACATAGAGTATCATTTTGATGCCTTTTACTGCAGGTAGCTGAGAAATTGCGTTGTGTAGCGAACGAATATGACCGGGTCTATCCTTTTTTACGGCAACCAGCAAGCAGGGAATTTGCTGCTCGGTAAGCGATGCGTTCACAGCCTTTACCTCAGAAAATGCAAGGGTGATCGCTGCTGCGATATCCTGTGCCGGCAAGGTTGGCATTACCTCTGAAACGCCGTCTTCTATCTCTTCGGGAAACTTGGTCGTACCATCGATGCACATCTTACCGCCGAATCCCATTTTACTGCAACTATGATCGAGCACATCCATGGGGCCGCTCGAAAAAACCACATCGGTTACGGGATTCAGATTTTTAAAGACATAGCGGGCCAATGCCGGGTAATCTTGTATGCGAATGCCTTGATCGGCCAATACAAGTATCTTATTGAACATCATCTGCCCCGCCCCCCACATGGCATTCATTACCTTCTGTCCTTGTCCGGCGTACTCCTTGTTGATCTTGGTGATCACGAGATTGTGAAAGACACCCTCAACCGGCATGTCCATATCCATGATCTCGGGCACCATGGTCATTTTGATCGGTGCCAAAAATATCCTTTCGGTCGCTTTGCCCAACCAAGCATCCTCTTGTGGGGGAATACCCACAATGGTAGCAGGATAGACAGCGTTTTTGCGGTGCGTGATGGCCGTAATGTGAAAACGAGGATACCAGTCCGGCAATGAATAATAGCCTGTATGATCTCCAAAAGGACCTTCCCAGATCAACTCATCGGCCGGATCAACATAGCCCTCTATAATGAAATCAGCATCGGCCGGAACCTCGATCTCGGGCTGTGATATACATTTGACCAGCTCTACTTTTTTCTTTCTGAGAAAACCCGCCAGCATGTATTCATCCACGTTCTCCGGAAGTGGCGCTGTTGCGCTGTACGCATAAACTGGATCACCGCCCAGTGCCACGGCAACTGGCATCTTTTTTCCAAGCTTTTTATACTCCGCAAAATGCTTGGCACTTACTTTATGCTTGTGCCAGTGCATCCCGGTAAGGGTGGGCCCAAAGACCTGCATGCGGTACATACCAACGTTGCGGCTTTGGGTAGTAGGATCTTTTGTGTGTATAACAGGAAGGGTGATAAAGGGACCACCATCCTTGGGCCAACAGGTAATAACAGGAATCTTGGTAATATCGGGCTGTTCCAAAACAACCTCCTGGCAAGCACCTCTTCCCTTTTTTACAGCAGGCATCCAGCTGGCAAAGGCACCCAGCTTCGGCAATAGCTTTAACTTGTCGAGCATCGACTCTTTGGGCGCGGAGATCATTTTGAACAGATCCTCGATCTCGCGAGCGGTCTCGTCCAGATCCGATACGCCCAATGCCATGCACATGCGACGCTCGCTGCCATAAGCGTTCATCAAAACAGGAAAATCATAACCGGTATTCTCAAACAAAAGAGCCTTACCTCCTCCACCCGATTTACTGATGCGATCTGTAATTTCAGCGATCTCGAGATGCGGATCTACAAAGGTTTTGATGCGCACCAGTTCATTTGCTTTTTCGAGTGCTTCTATAAATGCTTGTTGATCTTTCCAGGCCATGGTTATATATTCAGGAGTACAACAATGGGTGAGCTCAAAGGTTTACTTGAATACCCAATCCGGGAGCTGTCGGAATCGTTACTTTTCCGGCACTAAAATGAAGGCCGGTAGCGAGATCTTCTTCTAACAGCAGAGGGCCATCGAGGTCAGCGAAGTCTGCAAAGGGAAGCAAATGTGCCAATGCAGCCGTACCGACGGTCGATTCGTTCATAGAACCCAGCATGATCTTCAAATTTGCTTCTCTGGCCTTTTCGATCATTCTTCGAGCAACAGTAATACCACTGCACTTGGTCAGCTTTATATTGATGCCGTGAAAAAAATGTACGCATCGCTGCACATCCCCTTCTTCCACACAACTTTCATCGGCAAACAGTGGCAATGGCGAAAGCTCGTATAGTTTATGCATTCCCTCCCAGTTGTCTTTTGCAAGCGGTTGCTCTACCAGTTCTACTCCCATTTTTTGAAGGTGCGGCAAAAGTTGAAGGGCCGTTTCGAGCGACCATCCCGCATTGGCATCGACCCGTAACCGCGCATCCGTGCCGGAGCGAATGGCTTCTAGCTTGCTCAAATCATCCGGGGTGCCCACCTTGACCTTGTAGATAGGCCATGGCTTGGCCAACATCTTTGCTACCATATTTTCTGTAGAATCGATACCGATGGTATAATCGGTAAGTGGCCCGTCACCTTGCGGTGCTTTCAACAATGAGCGTAGCGGAAGCTTTTTCATTTTACCGTACAGATCCCACCCTGCCATATCGAGCGCACAGACCAAAAAAGGGTTGTTAGGAAAAAGATGATGCAGATAATGCCAGTAGCGCTCAGGATCGGTGAAAGCGAACTTCTCTACCGCCATTCTTTTTTGCTCCAGATCGGCTATCATCTCCTCTACAGAGATATTATAATAAGTAATGGCTGGTGCCTCTCCAAACCCTGTCCAGTTGGCCAATGTAAGAGAGACCAACAAGGTGGGCTGATGCGTCTTGGTACCTTTCGAGATGGTAAAGGGATGATGAAATTTTAACCGATGAGACCAATACCGAAGCTGCATGAATGATTTTAGGCAAAGATAAAGCACCACCGCTATCAGGCGCGACCGGCGGCCACGATCATTTCACGAAGGCCCGTGTTGAATGCAGACTGCGTGAGCAGATCCTCCAGGTACAAATGCATTCTGTATTGCCAGTAATGACGGGGATTGGCCGGATCATTGATCCTTTCTTCACGGGGATCTTGTCTGCGAAGCGTATCGCTGATGCCCAGCAGATCTTGTAGTTGAAATATACTCCACATGGCCGGGGACTGTAAGTGTTGTTGCACAATGGAGCGATTGATCCAGGCCTCACAGAAATAGGGAGCCTCCCCCCATTGCTTCATTTCTAGATTGTAGAAGTATTGCGTTCTGTCGCGATTCTCTTCCCACCATCCTCTGATCGTGCTCATGTCGTGTGTGGAGGGCGTTACCACAGACAGATAGGGCGCATCCGAGGGGTTAAAGAAAGATTTGCTGGGATCTTTGGGCATGCGCTGAATCTCCAGGCTCAAAATTCCGTTTTGCTTCATTACATCTGGAACGCAATGCGGCACCATTCCCAGATCTTCACCACAGACCAACATGTTTGTGGCAGCCTTTAGCTTAGGAAGCTTTTGCATCGCTTCACTATACCAACAATTGTCTTGACGGTGGTAAAAGTAATCGTGATACAAGGGGATCAGCGCCTCTTGTGTCGCTTTATCGAGATAGCGAAAAGAGAAGGTCTTGTCCATTGAGATCCTGAAATGGAACTGCCTATGCGCTGAGCCAGGCTCTTCGAAAAGAATCACATTGGCGATGAGTTGCAGTAACCCATTTTTCACCTTATCATGCATCGAATCGGCAGGTAGTGCATCAAAATACTGAACCACCTTTTGCTGCGTATCGTACAGAGAAGACAATTGCAGCCCGCGGTGCTGGTCGGTGATCAAAAAATGTTCTTTTACCCAATATCGATCTTCGCCAAAAAGATCGAGCAAGATCTCTTCGTTTATAAATGGGCTGCAAAATCGGTGAGCGTCAAATTGAATACCCCGCTTCCAGAATTCCTCGATCGCTATGGGCAAACAAGGTACGAACCGACCAAGCAACCCTTGCACGGCGTTTGTGGGAATGCTCCAGATCCTGAAAAAACCAAGGATATGGTCGATTCTGAAAGCATCAAAATAGTTGCTCATTTGCTCGAAGCGAAGACGCCACCATAAGAAATCATCTTGCTGCATTCTGGCCCAGTTGTAGGTCGGAAAACCCCAATTTTGTCCGATGGCCGTAAAGTCATCGGGCGGTGCGCCCGCCTGCCAGTTCATATTGTAGAGCTCGGGCGCTACCCAGGCATCGACCGAATAACGGTAAATGCCGATCGGAATATCGCCCTTTAGGATCACCCCTTTTTGATGGGCATACCGAACGGCTGCAGACAATTGACGATGCAAATGAAATTGTATGAAGCAATAGAATCCAAGGGAGCCATGCATTTTTCGTGAGGAGAACAACTGATCGATCTCATCCTCATCGTACACAGCGTATTGGGGCCATTGCTCGTATACACAGGTTCCATATCGGTCTCTGCACTCACAAAAGACGGCATAAGGCTTTAGCCAATGTTTGTTCTGCGAGAAGAATGTTTTGTATTCCGTTGATGCAAAGCATTCGGCTCCCATCACTTCGTAGAGCGTACGCAGCGTATTGAACTTAACGTTGATCACGGTCTCGTAATCAACTACAGTAAGGGCGTTGAGCTGCTCTTGCACTTTTCTTAGTGAGCGCAGTTGCTTGGCATGTGTGGTACCGGCCACTTCGGCCAGGTTAATGTACATTGGATGCAAGGCAAAAGCAGAGATAGCCGCATAGGGATAAGAATCGATCCAGGAATGGGTGGCGATCGTGTCGTTGATGGGCAGCAGTTGGATCATACGGATGCCCGTACGCGCCGCCCAATCGGCCAGCAGTTTGATATCTGCAAATTCGCCGATCCCAAAACTATTGTGACTTCGCAGGCTAAAAACAGGGATGGCCACGCCGGCTCCTTTCCACGTGTTATTGGGCAGTCTGGCGAAACCATCGTGTAAATAAACCAATCGACCGGGCAGGTCGTTGGGCAATAGCTCTCTGTTCTCACCCTCTTCGTAATGTAAAAATTTATTGGCCAGCAGATCCCATACTCCATATTTGTAAGCGACCGGTTTTTGTCGCTTATCTAGCGAAAGTTTTATCTCGTACCATTCGTTATTCTTTTGCATGGCTACGGCCGATTGCGTAGACCATTGTCCAAGAACCGGATCACTACCTACTATGCACAGGGTCTGGCCTGGTTCCAGTAACGGGGCCTTTACCCTAAATACATGCGAAGGTTCAACCAAAAGGGTCTTTGATTGCTTCGGTGACTTTCTCTTAAAAAGCACTTGGCTAAAAGGAGCCGTATAAAATGCATTTTCAAATTCACCGGCATAATTCCATGTGTCGATCAAGACAAGGTCTTGCTCTTTAGTAGCCGATACGATCCGGTCGCTTCCCCACTCCGCTATGGGTTGGTCGTCCTCTCCCTTTAGTAAATAGCGATACTGTATTTTGGTGAGTTCCGCTTTGAAGGATACGGGTACATCGAGTTGCCAGAACTGCTGGTTTACATAACGCATACACAAAGCAGCTTCGGGCTTGTTCTTGCCTAACTCGGGAAGGTTTCCCAAAAGCCATAGCGTTTGACCCGGATGGGTTGCGTATCGGATGTTAAACTGGATCTGTGGCACAATCGTCAGCGTTGGAATGGTTAATGTGTCTGCCCGACACATTTAACGAAAATAAGTAAAATCCGTTTTAAGGGACTTGCGATAACCAGAAAAAGTCAAAAATCCCGATCGCGACCATTATTGGGATAAAGTATTTATTGTGAAAGGTTTCAGTAATTGCCCCCGGGGCATTATTTTTGTACAAAATTTATCGTAATGGAATCATCCAAGAAGAACCGGGCCATATGGTGGGGCGTATTTTTTGCCTCTACAGCAGCTCTTATCTGGGCTATCGGCGCCCACTGGGAATGGCTTACACTGATCCTGCCTTTTCAGACCACCTCGCTGGTCAAGGCTATGGACATCATGTGATCCGATTGATCGATACCGTACCGCATTAAAAAAACCTCCTGTTTGGGAGGTTTTTTTAATTCTTTGGGTCAAGACCCGCTTAGTTATTTAACGGAGGCCACGAGATTTTTAAAGGTCTCGGGGTTGTTCATGGCCAGGTCGGCCAGTACTTTGCGATCGAGTTCGATTCCCTTTTTCTGCAAACGATTGATGAATTCAGAATAGGTAAGCCCCTCTGCGCGAACAGCTGCGTTGATACGAGCGATCCACAACGAGCGATATTCTCTTTTCTTGAGCTTACGACCCACGAACATGTAGGTCATACCTTTTTCAACAACGTTTTTGGCAACGGTCAATACATTCTTGCGTTTGCCATAAAAACCTTTGGCTTGCTTTAATATTTTCTTACGGCGGGCTTTTGAGGCCACTGCATTTTTTGAACGAGGCATGGTAATTAAATTAGATGGTTAGAGACTGAGTTTCTTTGATTCTTACTTAAGACGAAGCAAACGCTTTACGAAATCTACGTGCGACTTGGCAACGGTGCCATCCAGACGCATGTTACGCTTGCGTTTTTTTGATTTTTTGGTAAGAATGTGACGCTTGAAACTCTTCTGATGCATGATCTTTCCGGTGCCGGTCACTTTAAAGCGCTTTTTGGCACTCGAATTGGTCTTTACTTTAGGCATGATACCCAGTATTTATTATTACACCCTGGAGGCATTCCCCACCGGGGGACCTTTGTCGAACCTCTTTAGGCAATGACCCGTCCGTAGACGGGGGTGCAAAGATAGGGTTTTTCGCTCCATGTTACGCGGCAGGATCCCAATAAAAAGAGGGAGATCCGGTTGGACCTCCCTCGATAGAAAGAATTTTAAATAAAGCGTATTAATCTTTGGGATTCAGTGCTTTTTCAATTCTAAAGCTAAGGTCTTGCAGGTGATACTTGCTTAAGCGATCCGTGTAAAGCGCCTGCGAAGCATTTAGCTCCGAGCGCAATGACTGCAAATGAGCCCTTACGATCGACTTTAGATCTGACTTGTCTGAACCGGCACCGGAGATCGAAATAGAGATACCAGGCCCAAAGGCGCCGGCAGCGCTCGCAGCCGGAGGGTTGAGCAGGTTAACCATTGCGTTTACATAAGATTTTTGAAGATTTCTGCGGTAGGCATCAATCGTCTTTTTGGTAGTTAACTCTGACCAAATGCCCGATCTGAGGTCAGCAAGAAGCTCAAGGGCGCTATAGGCTTTCGATCCTGCTGAGGCCTCTGCCTCGATCAGCTTGGTGAGGTTTCTTGTGCCAAGCAGTCGGTTCAAGATATTGTCTTGCACATTGCCAACGACCACCAGTCCGGATTGTCCGGTACGGTCAAAGATCTGCTGATCGATCAACCATGTTGGTGTGGTGAAGAGTTGCTTGTTCAAAAAGGCAACGGCCTCTTTTTGTTTTGCCTTGCTTACCAGCTCATAAACGGGTCCGCTTTGCTCTTGCGTCTTGGGGGTTTCCATTATGCCACCAACGAATTTGGCCACATGTCCGTTGTAACGAGAGAACTGACCCACTACTTCTTGATAGATGGTTCTTAACCCCTCAAAATCTTCGTTGGGTTCTTTGGTCCACTGCAAAAGATTTGGAACGATGCGCTGCAGGTTCTTGATTCCATAGGCACTTCCCTTCATCGGGTCATCGCCTACTTGCTCGCTTTGTGAACGGGGATCGTCTGGATTGGTCTCCGTTCCAAACCACAAGCGGTTGTCTTTTAATTTTTCGATTACCCAGCGGTTGAGCATAGGCAGTTCCTCATCGGCCGATTTGTATTGGGGGAACATTTTATATCCCCACTCGATTGCCCAGTTGTCGTAGTCGCCAATTCGGGGAAAAAGTCCTTTTTCGCTAATGTTATCTTCTGGCTGCGCAACATAATTGAAGCGTGCGTAGTCCATGATCGAAGGGGTATGACCATTGGCCTCGACCCATGTTTTGTTACGAAGATTTTCTACCGGCACACTGGAACTCGACCCATAGTTGTGACGAAGCCCAAGGGTGTGTCCCACTTCGTGAGAAGAGACGAAACGAATCAATTGCCCCATGAGCGAATCAGGAAAAACCATCTGCTGCGCACGCTTGTCTAAGGGGCCGCATTGGATCATGTACCAATTACGAAGCAACGCCATTACGTTGTGATACCAGTTGATATGGCTCTCCATGATCTCACCACTGCGGGGATCCGAAATGCTGGGTCCGCTGGCATTGGGAATATCGGAGGGTTTGTAAACGATGGCAGAGTTACGCGCATCATCCAAGGTCCAGGTGCTGTCTTCTTGACGAGTGGGCGCCCGCTTGGCCATGATCGCATTTTTAAAACCGGCTTTTTCAAAAGCACCCTTCCAGTCATCTACACCCTGCATCAGGTAAGGGATCCATTTTTCTGGAGTAGCCGGATCGATATAAAATATGATCGGCTTGGCTGGCTCTACCAACTCCCCTCTTTTATATTTTTCGACGTCTTCTGTCTTGGGTTCTAATCTCCATCTCTTGACGAGCGATACAGATTTTACACCTTGTGGATTAGCATCAAAGTCTGTATATCCCACAGCGAAGTAACCCACCCTGGCATCGTAAAAACGAGGTTGCATGGGCACTTTGGGAAGGATCACGATGGAACTGTTCAGCTCCATGGTCATATTACCGCCCCCAGCTCCTCCTCCCATCGAAGGGCCGCCTCCGGGTAGACCAGCGGGTGCACCGCCACGAGAATAGGTCTTAACGGCTTTAATTTCTACGTTGATGGGGAATGTTTTTACGGATACCACATACGACTTGTCGTTTTGAAGGGCGGCGAGTCGTAGCGAGGACTTCAGTGAAGAACTGAAATGAAGCACGTCGTTGTCTCCTGAAATAAAATCCGTGATATCGAGTACGACAGAATTAGAATCTTTACCAAAAGCCTTTACATCGAATGACTGAGCAATGGGTTGAATATTCGAATTGTTCACCGTGGTAAACATGGGCGAAGTGGAATCCTTGGCATACTCCGCATACGAAATGGTACGCAAAAAGACTTTGTTGTTAGGTCCTTTCTCAAAACGAATAACGTTTTGTCCGATCTGATCGCCGGCATAGCCAAAGAAACTACCTCCGGCACGAAGACCAGCAGGAGCCTTGGAGATACGGTTCACCACCAGCATGTCGCGAAGCAGTAACGAATCGGCTATTTCAATAAAATAGCGATCGTCAACTTTATGTACCCAGAAAAGTCCTTTTGAAGTAACGGCCTTGGGTGTGATCACTTCTTTGTAGGCTTTGGGGCCTGTAGAGGCCGCAGGACCGCCAGGACCTCTTCGTGTGGTATCAGCAGGTCTGGCACCGGCTGGTGCACCAGCAGAAGGAGGTTGGGCAGTTGATACGGTAGCTGCGACAACTAGCATCGCAATTAAAAAAGAGCGTAACATAGCAGGTATGGGGTTTAGCTTAAAAATCGTGAGATGTAAAAAAAGGGATCAACCTTTCTTTTTTCCTTTTGGAGCGAACATGGCAAGCATTCTTCTGCCTTCCATTTTAGGTAAATTCTCCAATACGCCGGTCTCGGCCAAACGTTCCGCGAACTTTAGGAGCAGCAATTGACCCCTGTCTTGGAACTGTATGGCCCTTCCTTTGAATTGTACGTAGGCTTTTACCTTATTGCCCTCCTTGAGGAACTCAATGGCATGCTTGGCTTTGAAATCAAAATCGTGATCGTCCGTATTGGGAGTAAAACGAATTTCTTTTACTTCAGAGACTTTGCTTTTGGCTTTCATCTCTTTTTCTTTCTTCTTCTTGTCGTAAAGAAACTTATTGTAGTCGATGATCTTACAAACAGGGGGATCTACGTTGGGAGAGATCTCCACCAGATCCAATCCCTGCTCTTGCGACATGCGAAGAGCATCCTGAATTGAATAGATTCCTACCTCTACATTTTCACCCACCAGTCTTACTTGGGGTACTCTGATCAATTGATTAATGCGATGTTCGGGCTCTTTTCGAGGAACGAATCGTCCTCTGTTGAATCCTCCCCTGTTAAAACCTCCGGGTCCACCTGGTCTGGATCCGCCTGCGCCGGGAGGACGATTAAACCCGCCTCCGGGTCTTTGTGGTACTGCCATTTATTGGATTTAGATTACTAAAATACGCTATTCTGATTTTCTACTGCTAATTTCTTGCGTGGCCATTTCAATGAAATGCCCAACGGGTTGAGCGCCCAGGTCACCCTTGCCTTGTCTGCGCACGGACACCTTCTCTTCGCTCATCTCTTTCTCTCCTACGACCAACATATAGGGTATTTTCAACAGCTCGGTGTCGCGGATCTTCTTACCGATCTTTTCGCCCCGGTCATCGGTTTCGGCCCTGATACCGGCAATGTTCAGCTGTTGCTGCACCTGTTGGGCATAGCCCAGAAACTTATCGCTGATAGGAAGCACCTTTACCTGCACGGGAGCCAACCAGAGAGGGAACTTGCCGGCATAGTGCTCAAGTAAAAATCCAATAAAACGCTCATGGGTTCCAAGAGGTGCTCTATGAATGATAAGAGGTACCTCAGCATGGTTATCTCTGTTGGTATAAGACAGCTTGAATTTGATACCCGAGTTAAAATCGACCTGGTTAGTGGCCAGCGTAAACTCTCTGCCGATGGCACTCCATATCTGCACATCGATCTTAGGGCCATAAAACGCTGCTTCGTCTTGCACTTCTACAAAAGGCGTGTTGGTATCGATGAGAACCTTTCTAACCATTGCCTCTGTTTCGAGCCATAAGGAAGGTTCGTTGACATATTTCTGGCCCAGCTTTTCAGGGTCATGCAAGCTTAGACGCATTACGTACTTATCGATCCCGAATATGCCGAAATACTTCAGGTACATGTCGTTGACCGCCTTGAATTCTTCGAAGAATTGCTCCTTGCTGCAATAAATGTGTGCATCGTTCATATGCAGGCAGCGAACCCGCATTAAACCAAATAACTCCCCGCTTTGCTCATAGCGATAGCAAGTGCCGTATTCGGCAATACGAAACGGAAGTTCACGATAGCTTTTAGGTTCGGCATCGAATATTTTGTGGTGATGCGGGCAGTTCATGGCCTTCAGATAATACTTCTCACCATCCATTTCCATGGGAGGGAACATACTGTCTGCATAATAGGGCAAGTGGCCGCTGGTCAGGTACATGCTTTCTTTAGCGATATGAGGTGTAACTACTCGCTTATACCCCGCTGCACTCTCGGTCTCTTTGGCAAGTCGCTCCAATTCTTCTATGATGATGGTTCCGTTGGGCAACCAAAGTGGTAGGCCAGGACCTACATCATCGTCCATAGTGTAGATGCCGAGCTCTTTACCAAGTTTTCTGTGATCTCTTTTCTTGGCCTCCTCGAGCATGAGAAGATATTCATCGAGCTCCTTTTGATTTGGAAAACTGATCCCGTAAATACGGGTGAGCATCTTATTTTTTTCATTCCCCTTCCAATAGGCTCCGGCCAGTGTGGTGAGCTTGATGGCCTTGATGGGAGCGGTGCTGGGTATGTGAGGTCCTCTGCACAGGTCGGTAAAATCGCCTTGCTTGTAAAAAGTAATTTCGCCGTCGTTTAGTCCTTGTAGCAGATCGAGCTTGTACTCATCGCCTTTTTCGGTGAAATACCGAATGGCCTCTTGCTTTCCTATTTCGATGCGCTGAAAACCACTTTCTTTCTTGGCCAGCTCAGACATCTTTTTTTCGATCTGCACCAGATCTTCTTCGGTGATCTTTCGATCGCCGAGGTCCATGTCGTAATAAAAGCCTTGTTCAACGGCCGGTCCTACCCAAAATTTAACACCCGGAAATTGTGCTTCGACGGCTTCGGCTAGTAGATGGGCAGAAGAATGCCAAAAAGTAGATTTGGCCTCGGCATCATTCCATGTAAGCAGCCGTAGTTGTGCATCCTCTTGTATGGGGCGGTGGGCATCTCTTACCTCTCCGTTCACAGCGGCTGCCAGCACCTTTCTGGCAAGCCCTTCAGAAATGGAACGGGCAATGTCAAGGGCAGTGCTCCCCTTCTCGTAACTTCGAACGGCACCATCCGGAAATGTAATATTGATCATGAAATTTGCTTTATCCAAGGCCTGCAAATTTAACGATTTAAGGGCAATTTTTCAGGACAATAAAGGGGTTGTTAAAATTGATCGGGAGGGGCCTGCCCAACGAGTCGGATTGGCCAATTCGCTTACATTTGCCCTGCCCATGACATTGTATCGATATTTTTCTTTTATCGCAGCCTTTTCCCTCATCCACCTTCATGGTTCCGCTCAGATTTTGACCGGCATTTGGAAAGGCTATTTCGTTACCAAAGACCAAAGCCAGTACAAAATTGAGATGCAGGTAAAAGAGAGTAAGGGTCAGTTGACCGGAGTAACCTACTCTTACCTTAACACAGAGTATTACGGAAAGGCCACTCTTACCGGTCGTGTCAATAAAAAGGAGGGAAATATATCGATCCAAGAGATCAAGACCGTAGAGGTAAGGTCCGGTGAAGGCTCGGTGAATTGCCTTATGAACTATACCCTCTCTTACAGCCAATCCGGAAAGGAGGAATACCTTGAGGGCAACTTTACGAGCAAATACGAAACCGATTCTAAGGATGTTAAAAAAGGCGGCGACTGCGGCGGTGGGATCGTCTTCTTGCGCAGAGTAACCAGTTCAGATTTTGAAAACGAGTCGTTTCTCAAAAGCAATGCACCTGCTGCCAAGAAAATCTTTTACAACGAAGCCCCTCAGGCTAAAAAGCAAGGTCCTTCAACGAGCCTTCCGGTACAGCAAAAACCGGTGACCAAGACCACTTCTACCCCCCGCAAACCGACCACTGCCGTTACTGCAAAACAAATCACCGAAAACAAACCGAAACCAGTTTCGACCGCATCAAATAAAGAGTCGTCAGAAAAAATTGAAAAGCCTGCAACGGCCACCCCGGCGGTAGTAAAGCATATGCCATCTCCCGTAGAGAACAATCGCCAAAATGAATTACTCAAGGAGATCAATATTTCTGCGAAACAGATCAGTATCTCTGTTTATGATAATGGAGAGATTGATGGTGATACGGTCTCGGTATACTTAAATGGGCAAGTAATTCTTTCAAAAAAACGCCTGGGCACTACCCCTTTACTTTTAAAGGTCACTCTTGACGAAAACCAGGACGTGCAAGAACTCACTTTCGTAGCTGAGAGTCTCGGGCGCATCCCTCCCAATACCGCTCTTATGATCGTTGATGCCGGACAGCAACAATACCGCCTGCAAGTGCTTTCGTCCGATAAAAAAAATGCGGTATTTCGTTTTGTATACCGCCCTTCTCGATAAAGCGCCTTTTGCTACCTTCGGGATATGCTCCGGATCCTTTTATTTGTTCTGAGTACTTTATCAATGACTATTTCCGTGTGGTCACAGAATTTGTCTGGGCAATGGAAGGGTCGGCTTGTAATGGCACCCAGTGGTTGCTTCCCGGTGTATAATTTACAGTTCGACCTACAGGTAACTGATTCGGTTGTTAGAGGCACCGCATGGCACTTTTCTGATTCTTTCAATTACGTAAAACAAAATTTAGTGGGTGTCTACCGCGCAGACAGCCAGACCATCGCGCTTCGCGAAACCGGAATCATTGGCCAGCAACTCAAGCCGGATTGTATTCCCTGTTCAAAAAACTACCAGCTTACCTATCACAAAGCCTCGGGCACAAAGACCACCGATGAGCAGATAAGAGGCGTATGGTTTACCACCGGCGGAGTGGCGCAAGACGGTAAGACCAGTTGTGATCCGGGCACCGTAGTGCTCAACCGTCTCACCAAGCAAGATTCGGAGCGAACCGATCGTTCGCCCATGTTACGCAACAAGACCAATGCGCTTTTCAAGGAAATTATGGTCGATAGCGGCTTGGTAGTGATCGATCTCTTTGATAATGGTCAAATTGATGGAGACACCATCTCTGTATATGTAAATGAAAAGCCGGTGGTTTTCCGCCAGATGCTAAAAACTCAAGCGGTTTCATTATCTGTATTGGTCGATCGGCAAAAATCTGTTCAAGACGTGGTAATGGTCGGAGAAAACCTTGGTACCATTCCGCCGAATACGGCCTTGATGATCGTCACGGCCGGAAAGGAACGCTATCAACTCTACCTGAAAGCGGATGAGAAGCAAAATGCACTTGTTCGATTCATCTATAGAGATAAACAGTCGGGTTCTCCTAAAAACTAAAGTTCCACGTCACAGACGGTAAGACAGGAAACAAGGAGACTTGTTTGGCCGAAACCTTCAGATCGCCCCCAGCGATGGTTCCTTCTTGATCAAAATAAATAAAGTAAGGATTAAACCGGCTATATAGATTATAGATACTGAAGACCCATTGACTTTTTACCTTGCGAGGCTTTTTTTGAACGGGTGTATAGGTCATTGACACATCCATGCGGTGATAAGATTTCATTCTATACTGATTGATGCGGCTGTACTCTTGGTTAAGTACTCCATTCATGATATAGAAGCGCTCCGGTAACGTAATGGCGTTGCCTGTTCCGTATACAAAAACAGCACCCAGCTTCCATTTTTGTGAGAGCGAATAATTTCCCACAACAGATAGATCGTGTCTTCTGTCGAAGCGAGCAGGATAGCGTCTTCCTTCGTTGAGGTCCGGAAATTTTCTCCAGGTCCACGAAAGTGTATAGCCAACCCATCCCGTAAACTGGCCTCGAACTTTATTGACGAACCATTCCGCTCCATAGCTCCATCCCCTGCCAAATACAAATTCCGACTCCGGATCACTAATGGAAGGAGTATACCCCTCGCGATATTCGATCTGGTTTTGCATGTCTTTGTAATAGATCTCTACAGAGGTTTCGATCGCATTGTCAAGAAAGTTTTTGAACAACCCTGCGGCATACAACCAACTAAGTTGGGGCTTTACATTGTAGGTGCTAGGCACCCAAAGATCGGTCGGCAGTGTGGTACCTGCATTCGATACAAGATGAATGTATTGAATGTTACGACTTACCGAAGCCTTTATGGAAAGATCCCCCTGAAGCGCATAGCGAAATGACACTCTTGGCTCCAATCCTCCGTAGGTGATCAGTGGACGAAGCGCTGCAAAGAACATGCTATCGGTCTTGTTACCAAAGCCATCCCTAGTGTACCGTGTGAACGGGCCCACCTGGCTAAAACGACTGTACCGTAATCCATAGTTGACTTGCCAGCGATCCGATAACTCCCAGTCATCCTGAATATACAGAGCGGTCTCTACGGCATATTTTGCGGCCTCGTTATTGGGAGCGAACACGATCGAGTCTTGCCTGCCGGAGGCTACGTTCGGCAAAAAGCGATGATGCGTGGCCAGTACACCGAACTTTAGTTTGTGCCCGGGAAAAGGGTAATAATCAAAATCCGATTTTAGGGACCAGTCGCGAATACCCGAGTTGAGTCCCACCGAAAAGTTCTCTTGTCTGGCCGAGAATTGAAAACGGTAATTATTGAAAACGGCCGTTGTATTAGCAAACAAGCGAGGGCCAAAGACGTGATTCCAACGAATGGTTCCGGTTGCATTCCCCCAGGGAATGCTGGTGCTGAACGATCTTTTATTGTTATTGAAATCGAAAACGTCCCTTCCAAAATACCCGCTAATAAAGAGACGGTCTTTTTTGGAGAAGCGATGATTGAATTTGGCATTGAGGTCATAGAAATAATATCCCGAGCCGTAAAAGCTGCTGCTTTTACTGATAAAGGGATTGACCAATGCATCTATGTAGGTTCTTCTGCCCGAGACGATGAAAGATGATTTACCTTTCTCGATAGGGCCTTGCGAAGAGAAACGAGAGGCGATCAGACCGATCCCGCCGTCAAATTGAAATTGGTTGGCATTTCCTTCTTTCATCGAAACGTCCAAAACCGAAGAAAGCCTGCCACCGTATTGCGCAGGCATCCCTCCTTTTATCAAACTAAGACTTCTGATCGCATCACCGTTAAAAATGGAGAAGAATCCAAAAAGATGCCCTGTATTGTAGACCACCGCATCATCGAGTAAAATAAGGTTCTGGTCAGGTCCCCCACCCCGCACATAAAAACCTGCGTTGCCTTCACCGGCATTTCGCACACCGGGAAGAAGCTGTATGGTCTTTAGAATATCTACTTCGCCCATAAGCACCGGCAGTGATTTGATCTGCCCGACCGACAGATCGATCTTTCCCAACTGCGCGGCAGTGATATTCCCGTCTCGTTTTTTACTGAAAACAACGACCTCTTGGATGGCGGCCGATCGCGGCACCAGCTCAATGTTCTTGGTTTCGTTGCTCGACAAGGTCACAGCCACCGAGAGCACCTGATAAGAAACATGTGAGAAGGTAAGCACGTAATTGCCCGGGTCCAGCGTCAGAGAATAAAATCCAAATTGATTGCTCAGGATGCCCCGCTGCTGTCCATTGATCTTGATGGAGGCGCCTGAGATGACCTCTCCGGTAAGGGAATCCTTGATGTAGCCATTAAGGGTAAAACGGCTCTGGCCCGATACGATCAACTGCAAACAGCAGGTCAAAACCAAGAGCATTGCATATCTGAACATGTCGCTAAAACAAAATAACTTAAAAATGGTTGCAAGCCGCAACGTTAGGTGGCGTACCTTTGCGCCCGTCAATTTATGCTGGCCGGTTTACAAAATATGACCTTTGAGTTTGGTGCAAGAACCATCTTGCAAGACGCTACCTGGCATATACAGCCGGGTGAAAGGATCGGGCTGATCGGCTACAATGGCACCGGAAAGTCGACCCTGCTCAAGTTATTGGTCGGAGAATATCAACCCAGTAAGGGAACGGTAGAAAGAAGCCGGGGTATTTCGATGGGCTATTTGCACCAAGATCTGCTAAGTTTCGATACCAACGAGTCGATCTTGACAGTGGCATTGGGTGCTTTCGCTCGCGTACTTGAACTCGAGAAGCAAATTGAATCGCTGGGGATTGAGCTGGAAAAAACCGGAGACGAGAAGGTACTGCATCAATACAGCGATTGTTTGCAAGAGATGGATGCCCTTGATGGGTACAGCATTCATCACCGAACCGAAGAGGTGTTGCAAGGCCTTGGGTTTAGCAACGATGATCTGCAGCGCCCTTACAAAGAATTCAGTGGAGGCTGGAGAATGCGGGTGTTACTGGCCAAGATGATCTTGCAGCAACCCGACCTACTTTTACTCGACGAACCGACCAACCACCTTGACCTGCCCTCTATTGAATGGCTAGAGAAATACCTGCTTCATTATAAGGGCTCGGTGGTAATGGTGAGCCACGATAAATATTTTTTGAATCGAATGGTCAATAAGATCGTAGAGCTTTATCAGCAAGAACTCCATAGCTACAGCGGCAACTACGACTTCTATGAAAAAGAAAAGGCCATCCGAATGGAATTGCAGCAAAAGGCCTTTGAGAACCAGCAAGACTATATTCGACAACAGGAGCGGATCGTAGAACGATTCCGTGCCAAGGCCAGCAAGGCTACGATGGCGCAAAGCATCATCAAAAAACTCGACAAACTAGAGCGCATCGATGCCGCCGAGTTAATTAGGCCCAATATCAAGATCAATTTCAGGATCGATAAGACACCGGGAAAAGTGCTGGTAGAATTAAAGGGGATCGCAAAGTCGTTTGGAAATAACTGCATTCTCAAAAACGGAGTGGCCGAGATAGAGAGAGGAGATAAGATTGCCTTGATCGGAGCCAACGGAAAAGGAAAATCTACCCTGCTCAGAATCATTGCGGGCACCGAACCATTTGACGGTGGCGAAAGGAAATGGGGACACAATGTGTCAGAAAGTTTTTATGCCCAACACCAGCTCGAATCGCTTCGTTTGAGTAACACCATACTCGACGAAATGAAAGAATGCGGCAGTCAACTCAACGACCTGGAGCTGAGAGGGCTGCTCGGCTGTTTTTTATTCAGTGGCGACGATGCCGACAAAAGGATCAGTGTACTCAGTGGAGGAGAAAAAGCACGGGTGGCACTCGCCAAGGTCATTGTTAGCAAAGCCAACTTTTTAATGCTCGATGAACCTACCAACCACCTCGACCTTCACAGCTGCGAATTATTGATCGAGGCACTTAATAATTACCAGGGCACGTTGATGCTCGTAAGTCACGACAGACATTTTATTGCCAAAACCGCCAATAAGATATGGGAGATCGTAGACCAAGAGATCAAGGAGTTCAAGGGCGGATACGAAGAATGGGTCGCTTGGAAAGAAAGGATGGCGCGTCAAAAAGCGAATGAGCCTTCAGTGGCGGCCGTTGCCCCCGTTGTAAAACCGACAGAAATTACAGCGCCCAAAAACCAGCAAACGAACGGAGCTGTCGATAAAGAGAAGAAAAAAGAATTACAAAAACTGCAAAAACGATTTGAGCAGGTAGAGTCGTCACTGGCTGGCTGGCAAACAAAAAAAGGGGAGCTTGAAAAAAAACTGAGCGACCCCGGCATCTATGCCACCAAAGATCTGTTTTTGAAAACGGAGAGTGATTTTTCTCATGCCATGCAGCAGATAGAAAGTCTCAACAAAGAGTATGAGCAACTTTTTGAAAAGATCATGAACGCCTCCGACGGCAACTAACTCATTCGGGAGGCCACTATTTGCAAGATCTCCTTCTCTGATTCCATCGCCTGCTGCTCCATCGAAGCCACCTTTGCAAGAATGTCACTTACATAGTTTGAATCATCATAGCCCGATGCATTGATCTTTACGTTCAACCCGGCCCCCAACACCGCACTTCGCGCACAAAGGGCTCCCACACCCGCATCGCTCACAGAATTGGGATTTCCCTCTTTGGCCATGGCCTTGATCAATTCCATGCTTTGCAGAGAGCATTCCATTACCCTGTATGGCACTTCGATAGCTTGTCGGGTGGCTTGCTGTATGGCGGATCGGCGAATTTGTTTGTCTTCTTCTGTGACTTTGGGCAAAGCCATAGCCTGCATGATCGCGTTGAACGAGTCAGTGTCTGCATCTACCAAAGAAAGTAGCTCGTCTTTCAAGACCTGCCCCCGATCGGCCCAGTCGCTGAACTCTTTCCACCGTTCGTCCCATCCCTTTTTATGAGAAGAGAGATTGGCGACCATGGTGGCCAATGAAGCACCCAAAACACCTAAATATGCAGCCACTGACCCCCCTCCAGGAGCCGGCGATTCGCTGGCGGTCTCATTTGCAAAATCAAGTAAAGAGTTAAATACTAACTTTTTGTGAACTTTATCTCGCAATAAATATTCAATTACCCTTTTCTCAGGGTCAAAAGGGGCTAGCTCATCGAGACCCAAGGAACGCACGGCGATTTTGATAAGCTCTTTTTCGGAGACACCTGTTGACCTTTTTTGCTTTTGTAAAAAATAGCGGCCCGCATCGGTGAGGGCCTTCAAAGGAACCAGTCCTACCAGCTCGCTCCCCGTTACTCGCAGGCCTCTTTCGGTGGCTTTTTTACAAGCTTCATCGAAAGCTATGTGTACTGGCGTGGTTCTGATGTCGGTCAAATTGATGGAGATCTGCGCTATTCCATATTCTTCGATATACCATCCTATAGCCTTAACAGCTTTTAGTGAACCCGGAATAGTAACGGATTTTCCATTCTCGATCTTGGTTCTGCCGGCCTCACGAATATCAAATGCCACTGCGTTGGCTCTCCTGGTAGAGGTGGTGTTAAGATTGATATTGTAGGCTACTAAAAAATCGCGAGCCCCAATTACGGTAGCTCCTCTTTTTGCATCAAAAACAGTGGGTCCAAAATCTGGCTTCCATTCTGTGTCGTTGATCTTTTTAAAAAAACCTTCGTACTCTCCTGCCCGTATAATAGAAAGATTCGATCTGCTCTTGTTGGGTTGTGCGGCTTCGTAACAATAAACAGGAATGGACAACTCCTTGCCTACCCGCTCAGCCAACTTTCTTGCAAATTCGGCCGTTTCTTCGAGAGATATACCGGCTATTGGAATAAAAGGACATACATCGGTTGCACCCATTCGGGGATGAGCCCCCTTGTGCGTACGCATGTCGATCAATTCGCCCGCTTTTTTGATGGCTTGAAAAGCCGCCTCGGAGACAGCCTCGGGCTCACCCACAAAAGTAACCACCGTGCGGTTGGTAGCTTTGCCCGGATCTACATTCAATAAACGAACTCCATCGATCGATTCGATCGAATCGGTGATCTGCTTTATCACAGAGAGATTAACTCCCTCGCTAAAATTCGGAACGCATTCGATGATTCTTTTCATAGCAGCGGTTGATAAGGCTAAATTACAAAATTGATTCTCCGGACACGAACACCTTTTCTATACAAGATTGTCCAAAAGCATACGGAAGATAGGCCAGTGAAGGGATAGGCTTGGTAACGATCAGGTTGGCCTTTTTGCCAGGCGAAATGCTGCCGCAAATTTGTTGCGCCCGCATGGCAAAGGCTCCGTTCAATGTGGCGGCGTTGATGGCTTCTTCCGGCATCATGCGCATGCGAATGCAGGCTTGTGAAACAACAAAATTCATATTTCCTGAGGGAGCGGAGCCCGGATTGTAATCTGAGGCCAGTGCCAAGGCAGCACCGGCTTCGATCAGCTGACGGGCCGGTGGATCGGGCAGCCGTAAAAAGAACGCGGCATTAGGAAGCATCGTGCCAATGGTATCGGATGTTGCCAGACAGTCGATCGCCTCTTGGTCCATCGTCTCTAAGTGATCGACGCTAACTGCATGTAACGCAACGGCCGTTTGGACCCCCTTAGAAAGATGCAATTGATTGCCGTGAATTTTAGCAGGCAGTCCATGCGCCTTTCCGGCAAGACAGATCTGCTCTGTTTCCGCAGGAGAAAAAAAACCATCTTCACAAAACACATCTATAAAATCGGCTAGTTTCTCGGCAGCAATGACCGGAAGCATTTCTTCCGTTATCAATTTTATATAAGCCGCATGATCTTCTTTAAAAGCGACAGGATACGTGTGAGCACCCAAAAAGGTAGATTTGATCTGTAGCGAAGATCGCTCCTTTAATTTTTTGATGACACGCAACATCTTTAGCTCAGCCGCAACGCTAAGTCCATATCCGCTTTTGATCTCAACGGCCCCTGTTCCTAATCGACTGATCTCAGTGAGTCTTGACCAGGCCGCATTGAAGAGCTCGTCTTCGGTGGCCTTCTCTACTTTTCGTGCGGAATTTAAAATGCCTCCTCCTCTAGCTGCGATCTCTTGATAAGAAAGCCCTTTGATCTTGTCAACAAATTCTTCTTCTCGACTGGCGGCAAAAACAAGATGCGTGTGGCTGTCGCACCAGGCCGGTAGCACATCTCCTCCAGCAGCATCGATGCAATGCGTTCCTTTATAGCCGGAAAGATCCAATTGCTCCATCGATCCAAACGAAACTAGTTCGCTATCTTCTATGATCAAAAAGGCATTTGATAAAGAGGGTAACTGCGCTAATTTTTTTCCGCGCAGCAAAACTGTTTCACTATGTATGCCGCGCAGGCGCCCGATATTGGTGATGATGGTCGTCTTTCCCATTACGCTAACGATTCAATAACGATCGCACTGGCACCTCCTCCGCCATTGCAGATCCCGGCCGCTCCATAGCGGGCACCACGAGAACGTAGAACGTGTAATAATGTTACGATTATTCGGGCACCACTGCATCCAAGAGGATGACCCAGCGACACCGCCCCACCCTGCACATTCACCGTTGCGGGATCCAGTTGCAGTCTTCTGGTATTTTCTATGCCTACTACTGAAAACGCTTCGTTAAGTTCCCAAAATGAAATATCCGAAGTACGAAGACCAGCTTTCGCAATAGCCTTTGGCAAAGCCAGTGAGGGAGAGGTAGTGAACCACTCGGGGGCCTGCTCGGCATCTGCATACCCTCTTATGGCAGCCAACGGGGTAAGACCAAGCTCTTTTGCCTTTTGGGCAGACATCAAGACCAAAGCGGCAGCACCATCGTTCATGGTAGAGGCATTGGCAGCCGTAACGGTACCGTCCTTAATAAAGGCCGAGGGAAGCAACGGGATCTTATCGAATTTAACAGAGAAGGGTTCTTCGTCTTTTTCTATAACGATGGGGTCTCCTTTTCGCTGTGCGATACTGACCGGTATAACTTCTTCTTTGAAAAGACCTTTCTCCCAAGCCTGTTGGGCGCGCCGGTAGCTTTCTGCGGCAAAGGCATCTTGCTCTGCACGAGTGATCCCGCAACTCGAAGCACAATGTTCGGCTGCAAAACCCATGGCTTTTCCATCATATACATCGGTTAAGCCATCTTTGGCAAGACCGTCGATCAACTGGGAATGCCCGTACTTGTTTCCCCAGCGCATAGAATCCGTATAAAAGGGAACATTGCTCATACTCTCCATTCCGCCGGCCACTACCACAGATGCATCGCCCAGCATTATGTGCTGCACCGCCATAGACACAGCCTTCATGCCACTGGCACAAACCTTATTGACCGTGGTGCAGTTGACGGCGTCCGGAAGTCCGGCAAATTTGGCCGCCTGGCGTGCGGGGGCTTGTCCCAAATTAGCTTGCAGAACAGACCCCATAAAAACATCGGTGACCAGTGCGGCATCAATGCCGGCCTTTTCGACCGCACCTTTGATGGCCAATGCACCTAACTGGGTCGCGCTAAGACTGCGTAGCGAACCTCCAAAACTTCCCATAGGGGTCCTGACAGCAGCAACAATTACAACTTCATTCATAAAGCAAACAAATTAGGTGGTAAAGTTAATCATCGAAACGTAAAGTAAGACAGCCACTGACCGTGGTCATTGTCGGTCGGCAAAACCAATTGGATCTTTACCCTCCAAATCAGCATTTGATTGATTAATTTTGTAATTCCAACCAATCGCTCTCGAACATGAAAATTTTTGTGGCCGGCTTACCGCTAGACATGGATGATGCCGAATTAGAAGAATTCTTTGAAAAATTCGGCACGGTAGAATCCGTAAAAGTCGCTATCGACAGACAGACCGGTAAAAGCAGAGGCTTTGCCTTCGTGGAAATGCCTGTTTCGTCGGAGGCCCGAGAAGCCATTGCTACCCTCAATAACCTCGGGATAGGCAAAAAAGTATTGGTGGTAAAGGAAGCTACGGACGATCCTTCGCAACGCATGCCCGGACAACCCAATCGATTTTCAGGACCTTCTAGCCGGTCGCCTCGTTCAGGCTCAGGAAGACCCCCCGGCCGTTATTGATACAAGATCGTGCAGCCGATCGCATCGAGCTGAAAAGCTGCACCCGGAGTTATCTTTTTTCCTTTAGTTGGCAGACCGTTCCAAAGAAAGCGTTTCCATTTACGCTTACCTTCCTCGGCACCTACTTGAAAAGGTATCGCTTCTGTTCTGCCATTATAGATGACCAGTACTTTTTTCCAACTGTCCTTTAATCCGGCCGTGTTGATGATAAAAGCCACTACACCCTCGGGCAATGAATCGATAAAACGAATTCGAGCAGCGGGATCTGGTAGCTGAAAGGCAGCATGCTGTTTTCTCATTTCGATCAATTGCTGCACCATTTTTACATTGTCTTCGTGAGTGGTCTTTACGTTCCAGTCAATTGCATTGATACTATCTGAGGCATTGTATGAGTTTTCATTTCCTTTTTTGGACCGTAAAAATTCAGAGCCAGCGTGCAAAAAGGGAGTACCCTGCGACGTAAGTACCATGGCAAGTGCCAATTGGTGCATCTTCTTTCGCTGCGCATCGGAGTAAGAAGCCGCTGAGAGGGTAAGCCGATCCCAAAGCGTGTGATTGTCATGGCAGTCAGCATAGGCGATCATCTGCCTGGGCGAAGTGGCATAGGGCGTTTTACTGTAATTCACCCTACTGTAATCGATCTGCGGGTGTGATACCGCTCCCACCACACCAAATTGCACAGAGGCTTTGTTGTTGTTAAAGGCACCGCTCACAAATCCCGGTTGATGATGATCAAATACCGATCCTTTCAGACCATCTCTGAACTCATCGCCGAATACAGCGATCTGGTCCAATCTGTTTACTTCACGCTTGATGGCTCTTATTGAATCAGGGAGCGGAGAGGAGCCGGCCGTCCAGCCCTCTCCGTATAGAAGCAGATCAGGACGGTAGCGCCGCAGTGTACGGGCGATCTCGTTCATGGTTTCGATATCATGAATGCCCATCAGATCAAAACGAAATCCATCCAGCTGATATTCCTTAACCCAGAATAACAGTGATTCGAGCATAAATTTCTTGAACATGGGTTTTTCACTCGCAGTCTCGTTGCCACAGGCCGAGGCATTCGAAAATTTTCCATCAGAGGTACGGCGATAATAATACCCCGGCACCAATTGCTCAAAATTCGAAGTCTCGGTAAGACCGGTATGATTGTACACCACATCCATCACGACCTTTAAGCCCTTTTGATGGAGAGCCTGTATCATTTGCTTGATCTCTATAATACGAGAAGCGGGATTGTTTACGTCTGTGGCATAGGTTCCCTCGGGTGTGTTGTAATGCAAGGGATCGTATCCCCAATTATAGGGTGGATGAGCTGCCGACTCGTCGCTTGATCTGAAATCAAAGAATGGAAGCAGATGAATATGTGTTACGCCCAACTCGGTCAGATGATCGAGTCCTGTAGAGGCACCGTATTTATTCTTTGTTCCCGTTTCGGTAAGACCCAGGTACTTTCCTTTGTTCGTAATACCCGAACTGGCATCCATACTGGCATCCCTAATATGCAATTCGTAAATGATGACCGGAGCGTCGGCCTTTCCGATCGGTAGCTGATCGCGTTTCCATCCCTTCGGATCGGTCTTATTAAGATCGATCACCGCAGCCCTTATTCCATTTATTCCCGTAGCGATGGCATAGGGATCGGATACCTCTGCCGACCAGACATCTCCCAATGCAGTAGCATTCTGAACTTGGTAGGTGTAATAGAATCCCTCACAATTTTCTTCGACAGTAGCCTGCCAGATACCCCCTGAACCCGGCATCATTTCGATCAACCGGGCCTGCCCTCCTGTTGACTCCGTATATAACCGTAGACGTGCCTGTTTTGCCAACGGTGCCCATACTTTGAAGGTTGTGGCGGCAGCACTATACGTGATGCCCAGATCGCTTTGTTCGTAGGTGGGCCATTTTTGATCTTGTACGACTTGTGCGGATAATGAGGTGGCAAAGAAGAAAGAGATCATCGGTAGCCAGTGAAAAGAAGAGGATAAACAACGCATGGATTAAATGGTAAATTGATTTATATTGTCGTTCCTTATTAGAACAACCATGGCAGAATTGCAAATTAAGAAAAAAGCAAAGCGCTACGATGCAGTAATTGTTGGCTCCGGTGCCGGAGGAGGCATGGCAGCTTATGTGCTGGCTAAGGCTGGCTTAAAGGTCTGCCTGCTTGAAGCAGGGCACAACTACGATCCACAAAAAAACATAACGCAACTCAAAAACCCCTGGGACTCCCCCCGACGGGGAGCCAGTACCTCGCATAGACCTTTCGGTGATTTCGATGCTTGTTACGGCGGATGGAAAATAGAAGGAGAACCATTTTCTACCGAATCTGACACCGATTTTATGTGGTGGAGGGCGCGTATGCTGGGCGGCAGAACCAATCATTGGGGTCGCATCTCACTTCGCTTTGGCCCGAAAGACTTTAAACGAAGAAGCATTGATGGGCTCGGTGATGACTGGCCTATAGGATACGAAGACATCAAGCCTTATTATGATAAGATCGATCAGTTGATCGGCATCTTCGGAACCAACGAAGGACTGGACAATGATCCGGACGGATATTTTCTTCCACCTCCCAAACCTCGTTTGCACGAGTTGATGATCCGTAATGGCGCGCAGCAAAGTGGCGTCAAGGTCATTCCCTCTAGGCTATCGATCTTGACCAAGAATATTCCTAACGATGCCGGACGCGGTGTTTGTTTTTACTGTGGTCAATGTAATCGCAATTGCAGTATGGCCAAAGCCGACTTCTCTTCTACCAACGTGTTGATCTACCCTGCCCTGCTTACGGGCAATATAGATCTGGTTACCAATGCCATGGTGCGAGAGGTACAAACCAATCAAGAAGGTCTTGCCACCGGCGTTTCGTACATCAATAAATTAGACAAGCAAGAATACCAGGTAGAGGGCCGGGTTGTGATCTTGGCCGCCAGTGCCTGTGAGAGCGCAAGACTGCTGTTGAACTCCGTTTCGAAGCGACATCCCAATGGCCTTGCCAATAGCAGCAATGTAGTGGGCAAATACTTGCATGACTCTACCGGTGCCGCCATGGGTGGCATTCTCCCCTCTTTGTTTGGCAGAAAGCGTTATAACGAGGACGGTGTGGGCGGTGCACATATTTATTCTCCGTGGTGGCTAGACAATAAAAAATTAGATTTTCCAAGAGGCTACCATATCGAATACTGGGGCGGCATGAGCCAGCCCTCTTATGGATTTAACTGGGGAATCGAAAACCTGAACGGCAAATACGTTGTAAAAGGAAAAAAGAAAGAAGCCGGCGGCTACGGCGCCTCCCTCAAGGAAGACTATCGTTATTTCTATGGCTGTGGCGTGGGGATGGCGGGTAGAGGCGAGGCTATTCCTCTCGAATCGAACTACTGCGCCATCGATCCCAGCAAGGTCGATCAATATGGCATCCCCGTATTGAAGTTTAACGTCAAATGGAGCGAGCACGAGATCAACCAGGCCCGTCACATGAAAGAAACGTTCAAAGAGATCATGCACAATATGGGTGCCATCATCACATGGGGTGGAGACGATGATGCCTCTAACCAATGGGGACTCAGTAAACCCGGTGAAATTATTCATGAGGCCGGCACGGTCAGAATGGGCAATGATCCCAAAAGGTCTGCCTTGAACAAATGGAGTCAGGCACATGATTGCAAGAATCTTTTCTGTGTGGATGGCGGACAGTTCGTGTCGCAAGCCGATAAAAATATTACGTGGACCATTTTAGCGCTATCGATGCGCGCTTCGGAATACATTGTTGACCAGCTTAAAAAAAATCAACTCTGATGGACAGAAGAAAATCGCTCAAACTTCTGGCAACAGGAGCACTGGCCACTCCCCTTGCCATTGGCGCTTGTAAGACCGACAATAAAAAAGCCACGGCAACGGTCGACTCTTTTCAATTAGATCGAAATCCCGACGAGTTGTTAATGGAGCAAAAGCTTCTCGAGCAAGATGCTTTTTTTACAGCCGACGAAATGGCTACCCTAACCGTGCTGGTAGATATCATCATTCCAAAGGACGAAGTGAGCGGTAGCGCTAGCGAGGCAGGAGTACCGGCCTTTTTGGAATTCATAGTCAAGGATATGCCACAACACCAGGTTCCACTGCGGGGTGGCCTTCGATGGCTTGAGTTACGCAGTATAAAACTGTACGGTCATTCCTTTATTTCTTGTAGTCAGCGCGATCAAATAGCCTTGATCGATCAGATCGCCTACCCCGAGAAAGCAACAAAGGAGGTTCGGCAGGGAGTACAATTTTTCTCTTTGCTACGCGATCTGACCGCGACCGGTTTCTATACCTCTGCTTTGGGGGTCAAAGACCTGGGGTATCTGGGCAACCAGCCCAATCGTTGGGACGGGGTGCCCGCCGATGTTCTAGCCCAGCATGAACTTGCATATAGCGACAAAGACCTGAAAGACTGCATCCGCCACGATGATCAGGGGTAGAGGAATTTGGTGGATTTTATTTAAGTAACTTGCCCCTCCTGTGATCGCTCCTGCTACCATACAACAGATCATGGCAAGAACCGACATCACGGATGTGGTCGGAAGTTTTGTCAAATTAAAGAAAAGAGGTACCAACCTGCTGGGTCTTTGCCCATTTCATAACGAAAAGACCCCCTCGTTCACCGTCTCTCCCAGCAAAGAGATCTACAAGTGCTTTGGCTGTGGAAAAAGTGGCAATACCATCAGCTTTGTGATGGAGCACGAAAAATACAGCTATCCGGAGGCGCTGAAGTGGCTGGCACAGCGCTATGGTATCGAGATCGAAGAGACTTTTATCAACGACGAACAGCGACAGCAACTGCAAACCGCAGATAATCTGTTTGCACTTAATCAATTTGCACAGCAGTTTTTTAGTTCGCAATTACTCTCTACCGAAGAAGGGCAAGACATTGGATTGGCTTATTTCAGAGAAAGGGAGTTTACCGACGCCATCATACAGAAGTTCCAGCTGGGATATTCTCCTGAGCAAAAAGATGCGTTTACCAAAGCAGCACAGGCGGCCCAGTTCAATCCGGAATTAATGATCAAATCCGGTCTGGTCGCCAACCGGTACGACCAGTTGAGCGATAACTATCGCGGACGGGTTATTTTTCCCATTCACAATCACAGTGGCAAAGTGCTGGGATTTGGCGCAAGAACACTAAAGAAAAATGATTCTGCGCCCAAGTACATCAATACTCCCGAAAACGAGATCTACGTAAAAAGCAAGGTGCTGTATGGTTCGTACTTTGCCAGGCAGGCCATTGACAAAGCCAACGAGTGTTTGCTGGTCGAAGGATATACCGATGTGCTATCGCTGCACCAGGCCGGCATTGAGAATGTGGTCGCCTCAGGAGGAACGGCCCTTACACCCGATCAGCTTCGGTTGGTAAAAAAATACACCAATAATCTCACCATTATTTACGACGGTGATGCGGCCGGCATCAAAGCGGCTTTGAGAGGTCTTGACCTGGCCCTCGAAGAGGGCTTGCATGTGCAATTGGTGCTTATTCCCGATGGGGATGACCCCGATAGCTATGTAAACAAAGTGGGGGCTGCTGCTTTTCGGGAGTTCGTGCAACAGCATAAAAAGGATGTTATTCTTTTTCAGCTCGAAGTAGCCCTGCGCGATGCCGGTACAGACTCCGCCAAAAAAGCAGCGGTCGTGAACCGAATGGCCGAGACCATCTCGCGCATCAACAAAGCCGAAGATTTTACCAAACAGCAAGACTATATCAAGCAATGCGCCACTGTCTTAAAGATAGACGAGGCCGGGTTGCATACTCTTGTCAACAAATACATCCGCGATCGCATCACTGCGCTAGAAAGAAAGGCCGCACCTCTCTCTTCTGTGACCATCGAGGAAAATGCACAAAAGTCGGCCGCCAGCAATTTTGACGATGCCACTTTCTTGCTACTGTTCAGGGATGAACTGCAAGAAAAAGAAGTGGCGCGGATCTTACTTGAATACGGTCATCGCTCATGGAACGAGGCACAGCGTGTAAGCGATTTTATTTTAGAGGAGATCGCCGATGAAAGTCTCATAGAGAACGAAGAGGTCAGAAAACTTTTTTCGGCCTACCGTTCTTTGCGACAGCAGGGCGAGGATCCCAACGGCCCGCAATATTTTGTGCAACATCCCGATCAACAGCTTAGTATACTGGCCGTATCACTGTTGCAATTTCCGCACGAAGAGAGTGCCCGCTGGAAGACGGAGTTCAGCCAGCAGACCGGTTACCAGGCGCGCTTGTTCGAACAAGACTACGATGATTTTATCACTACCCTTTCGGCCGGACAAGAGAGCAGTTTACAACATTTTTTAAAGGCCGAAGAAGATCGATCTGCCGAGGTCGTGCAGTCTGCCATCCACTATCTGAAGCTTAGAAAGATCAAGCGCATGTTGCTGGAAAACCAACAAGACATGGAAAAGCAGCATAGTGCCGATGAATTCAGCGTGCTTCTGCAAACACATGAGCACTTGAAACAAATGGAAATTGCGCTGGGAAAACAGTCCGGAACGGTGATTATTCGCTAATCACGGCCACTTCACAACGGCTAAAGCGAAGGGCGCTCCAAACGTGGTCTAACTCCACGCGATCGATACTTTCGTACCCGCCTCCGGTCAGCTGGTTCCAGCTAGCCTCTCGGTTAAGGTCGGTAACGATCTTTGAGGTGCTTTTAGGATAAGCAACCCAGAACTTAGAATTTTCCTTTAAAGAAGGCATCACATCTCTCAGAATGCCATTTAGTTGATTCTCATTGACGGCAAAGATCAATGCAAAATCGACCTTTCTGCTCTTGAGCAATGGGGTCATATTTTTTGCAAAGGAGAGCTTGCTAAACTGTTTTTCGATTGAGGAAGGAAGGCCTTGAATTAAGAGGTTTTTCTCATCGGCCAATTGCAACTTATCAAACAGGTTCTGTGACATAGGCGAATCTTTAGCAGGGTTGTAAAGTTAACGATTTTTACCCTAAGGAAGACCGCAAAAAACGAGAAAATCTACGATAAAAATGGAGATCGAAAACAAGAAATACTGAGAACCAGCGATTTAACTTACTGTGAGTTTTTTCGCTGCGCCTTGCGACGATCCCGGCCCTTAAGAATGGGGAGCTTACCTTCTTCCCCTCTAAGTAATCGACCGATATTTTTCTGATGCGTAAGAAGCACCAGCAAGGCTACCGTAATGGCAAAGACACGGTAAAGTGGATTATCGACGTTGAAAACAACAAGGATGAAAATAGGAAAACTGATACCGGCCAAAATACTGCTCAACGATACGAAACGGGTCAAGTAAAGCACCAACGAGAATATCGTAATACAACCTACAGCGGTCAAGGGAGATATACCCAGCACCATCCCAAAAATCGTGGCGACGCCCTTTCCTCCTCTAAAATCGGCCCATATCGGAAAGATGTGTCCGACTACGGCCGCCAATCCCAGCAGGGTCTGCAGGTTTTGAAAAGCCATTTCATTTTCGACGTAGTCGGGTAGCAAAAAAGCCAGTTGCACAGCCAGTACGCCCTTGAGCATATCCGCTATCATCACGATCGCGCCCCATTTGGGCCCCATTACACGGTATACGTTGGTAGCGCCGGCACTGCCGCTTCCATATTCTCTGATGTCGATACCAAAGAACCTGCGGCCTACCAATACAGCAGTAGAAACACTACCTAACAGGTAGGCGATCAGCAAAAGCAGAATTTCATTCATAAAAACTGGCTTAACAAAAATATGACAATTTCTTAATATGCCAGCCGGAGCATGATCCATCCGGAAAGTCTCTCAACAGATCGAAGTTGTAACGTACGTTCAGTACAAATTAATTCTATGGCCTCTTGGTCCTCTTCGAGCAGGCCACTTAACAGAAGCTGTCCTCCGGGTGCTAAAAGGGTCGCAAGCGTTGGGAGCTGTTCTTTTAAAATATAGGCATTGATGTTTGCCAAAATAATGTCGAATCTTTCGTTAGCGGGTGGCCGATCGGACTGAATCAACTGGATCTTGTTACAGTGATTCGCCCTGCTGTTTTCGTGGGCGTTCTCAATACTCCACAGATCATTGTCGATGGCCAGCACCTCTTTTGCACCCATTTTCTCGGCCAGTATCGATAAAACACCTGTACCGGTACCAAAATCGAATACTCTTTTTTGAGGCCAGTCGAGCTTCGCCATTTCGGTGACCATCAACTGCGTAGTAGCATGATGTCCGGTCCCAAAACTCATCTTGGGCGTTATGACGAGCTCGTACTGCGTATTGCCAGCCGGAACATGAAAAGCGGCCCTAATATGTAAAAACGATCCAATCGTTACCGGTTCAAAATTCGATTCCCAGTTGGCGTTCCAATTGGTAGCAACCACTTCGCTGATCCGATAAGGAGCCGATAGACTGCCAGCCAGCGTATCGAGCAGCTTGGCATCAAATTCAGAGGACGCGATGTAAGCCAGCAACTCCCCTTCTCTCTCTTCGAATCCCTCATAACCTTGTTCACTGAGTGATGCGATCAACAGATCGGATTGCTCCGGTAAAATGGGCGAAAAAATAATTTCTGTATAAGTGGGTGTCATAAAAAAACCCTGCCTAAGCAGGGCTTCTGTTTAGTTTATGATTCGTTCTCTGTTGGAGACTGCTGATCGGGTTTTGGGATCAGGGCCTTGCGCGAAAGTTTGAACTTGCCTGACTTGGGGTCAGTGCCGATCAATTTCACTTTCATGGCATCTCCTTCTTTTACCAGTCCGTCGAGCGTCTCTAATCGCTTCCAGCTGACTTCACTAATGTGAACCAACCCTTGCTTACCGGGTAAGAATTCAACAAAAGCACCAAAGGGCATGATCGATTTTACGACAGCATCGTAGGTGTCGCCGATCTGTGGCACTGCCACGATTCCTTTGATCCACGATACAGCCTTGTCTACTCCCTCTTTATTAACGCTGAAAATGCTAACCTCTCCTCTGTTATTGATCTCTTCGAGGGTAATGGTCGTGCCGGTCTCACGTTGAATTTCTTGAATCACCTTACCACCGGGTCCAATAACGGCACCGATGAATTCTTTGTCGATAAAGAGTTTGACCATACGAGGTGCGTGTGGCTTCACATCTTCGCGAGAAGCAGAGATGCATTTATACATCGCATCGAGAATGTGCAAGCGACCGCGACGTGCCTGGTCAAGTGCCCTGCGCATCACTTCCATCTTCAGTCCATCAACCTTAATATCCATCTGTACTCCACAGATCCCTTCGCGGGTACCTGTCACTTTAAAATCCATATCGCCCAAATGATCTTCATCACCTAAAATATCGGTAAGGATGGCATATTTGTCGCCCTTGGTAATTAGACCCATGGCCACACCCGACACGTGCTTGGGAATACCCACACCCGCATCCATCAACGCCAACGAACCGGCGCAAACGGTAGCCATAGAAGAAGATCCATTCGATTCGAGAATATCACTCACCACACGAACGGTATAGGGAAAATCGCCCGAGGGCATCATTTGTTTGAGAGAGCGCTGTGCAAGGTTACCATGCCCTACCTCTCTTCTGCTTTGTCCGCGCATCATTTTTACCTCGCCCGTTGAGAAAGGAGGAAAGTTGTAATGCAGGTAGAATTTTGAGTCGACCGACTTGGCAGCGCTTTCGACCAAGAGTTCATCCATTGGCGTACCCAGGGTAACGGTAGTAAGCGACTGGGTCTCTCCACGCGTAAAGAGCGAAGAGCCGTGCGGAGAAGGAAGTACATCTACCTCCATGTCTAAGGGGCGAACCGTTTCCAGGTCGCGTCCGTCCAAACGGACCTTCTCGTCCAATATCATATCACGCACCACATCGTACTGCAGATCGCCGTAGTAGGTAGAGGCAAGTTTTTTGGTCAGGTCGGGCAAGCTATCTGTATCGGCAAGTCCGGCTTCTTTCTTGAGGTAACTCATCAGCTCGATCTTGATCGCATCGAAGCGGTCAGAACGCTCATGCTTACTAAATTTACCTTTTGCTACCTCGTATACTTTGGGTTGCGCAAAAGAATAGATCTTGTCTTTCAGGGCCTCATCGGTAGCAGGCTTGGTATAGTCTCTTTTTGACTTGATGCCGACCATGTCACGCAACTCTGCTTGCGCTTTTACCTGAATACGAATGGCATCGTGCGCCAATTCGAGCACTTTACAAAGATCCTCTTCGCTACACTCTTGGGCCTCTCCTTCGACCATCATCAAATTCTTTTCGGTAGCTGCCACGATAAAGTCCATGTTGGACTTTTCCATTTGGCTGCGTGAGGGATTGATGATGAATTGTCCATCCACCCTAGATACTCTCACCTCAGAGATAATTTCTTTAATAGGAATATCCGAAACGGCCAATGCAGCCGAGGCGGCCAAACAAGCCAGGGCATCGGGCATCACCTCTGGATCGCTCGAAACAAGGGTAACCAGCACCTGCACATCGCAGAAATAATCTTCTGGAAACAGTGGGCGAAGAGCACGATCGATCAAACGACTGGTAAGAACCTCATAGTCGTTCAGTTTGGCTTCACGCTTAAAGAAAGAACCGGGAATGCGACCCGCAGCAGCAAACTTCTCTTGGTAGTCTACCGTTAAGGGAAAAAAGCTTTGCCCTTCTTTGGGCTCGCGGTTTGCTACCACGGTAGCAAGTATCATACAATTGCCCATTGAAACAGTAACGGCTCCATCGGCCTGGCGGGCCAATCTTCCGGTTTCGATGGTAACGATTCGGCCTTGACCGATATCAAATTTTTTACTAATAGGTTGTTGTAACATACACGATTTTTTATGAGACGAGGTCTCTGTTGTACATATTAAAAAGTGGGTAGAAAACTACAGGCAGTATTGCGTAGGCCAAACACTTTATCTGATCGATAAAGGGAGAGGTCGCTCACTGAACCACTTAGAATAAATTACTTTCTGATTCCCAACTGCTCAATCAGCTTGCGATAACCGGTCAGGTTATGCTTTTGAAGGTAATTGAGAAGACGCTTACGCTTACCCACCAATTGCATCAGGCCACGGTGAGTAGAGAAGTCTTTTTTGTTGGATTGTAGGTGACCGCTGATCTGGCTGATCCGCTCGGTGAGCAGTGCGATCTGACCTTCAATGGAACCGGTGTTTTGGGCACTACCGGCATACTGTGAGATAATTGTAGCTTTTTTTTCTTTTGCTAGAGGCATCTTGTTGATTTTTAATTTTTCATCCGATTATCTGATTCATCCGCTATCAGGGCGGCAAAGTTAAGGCAAGTGCTCCGAATAGCAAGGAATTTGAGTTGGTTTTTTTTCATTTTTTTGGTCTGTTCGCCCTTGATTATCAGCCGATAGCTTAGTTTTGAGGGGTGACGATGTCTACTGATACGCAAACCATTTTACGTCTGCAGTTACCCACCGATCCCCGCTGGGTCAACCTGGCTGCCCTCTCATTAGAAGAGATCTTGACCGATCATGCCTATTGTGAGCAAAAGGCAGCCACCACGTGCATCTCCCTGATTCAGCGCTACCCGAGCTATGAAAAGATCGTGGAGGAGCTCTCTCCTATTGTTACCGAAGAATGGGGACATTTCAGAGCCGTTCTCGCCGAGCTAAAAAAAAGAGGGCTTACACTGGGAGCACAACGAAAGGACCTGTACGTGAATGCACTTTTGGAATTTCAACAAAAGGGAGGCAGTCCGGAAGGCAGACTGTTGGATCAGCTGCTGACCATGGCACTGATAGAAGCACGCAGTTGTGAAAGGTTCAAACGACTCAGTGAGGGACTCGAAGACGCATACTTGCGAAAATTCTACCGGAAATTCATGGAGAGTGAGGCCGGACACTATACACTTTTCATAAACCTGGCAGATACTTACATCGAAAAAGAGAAGGTAAGAAAAAGATGGATGGAGTGGCTTACCTATGAGTCGAAAATAATTTCTTCTTTAGAAGTAAGAGGAGACCGCATTCATTAATATGTACAGACCGCTTGTACTAGAGGCCATAGAAGCCCTTTGGGGTAAAACAAGTAGCACCACCTTTTTGCCTATCAACGACGGACTGATCAATTTCTCATTCAAGATCAAAGGCGATAATGGCAAACTTGCTTTCTTACAGCAACTAAACAGTGGTGTATTTCCCGATCCCGGTTTTATTGCAGAAAATCTGGATCGTATCTATGCAGCCCTACGTAAAAAAAATGCGGCACAGCTGATTGCCACTCCCCTCGCCTTTTGCAACGGAGAAAAGATCCATACCGATTCGTCGGGCAATTACTGGCGCGCATCCGCCTACATTGAATCAAAGACCTTTCACCGACCGCTGAACAATGAACAGCTGGGGCAAGCGGTGGAGGGTTTTGCACGGTATACAGCCCTGTTGAGCGACCTGGATCCAGCTAGTCTATACCATACGATAAAGGATTTCCATAACCTCTCTCTTCGCTACAACCAGTTCAACGAATCGATCGAGAAAGGAGACCCTGAGCGAGTCAAATACTGCGCACCGCTCATCGATCAACTTATTCAAAGAGAGGGTTACGCACGATTATTCTCGCAGATGCAAGAAGCAAGTACAGATTTCAAAATGAGGGTCATGCATCACGATGCCAAGATCAGTAATCTGCTTTTCGATGAAACGGGTACGAACCTGCTGGCCATCACAGACCTTGATACCACGATGCCGGGCTATTTCTTCTCTGACATGGGCGATATGGTCCGATCGATGGCCGCATCGGTAGATGAGAATTGTGTCGAGATAAACAAAGCTGTCGTCGTGCCAACTAAGTACGATATCATTTTTAGCAAGTATCGTCAAATTATATTGGATCAACTCACACCTGCCGAAGAGCAGCTACTTCACAGCGCAGGGCTGCTGATGATCTACATGCAGTCACTTCGCTTTTTGACCGATCACTTACTTGGCGACACTTATTACCAAATACAGAGGCCGTTGCATAATAAGGAAAGAGCAAGTCATCAGCTAGCTCTTCTGCACTCACTCGAGGAGCTGCTGAAAACCAAGTATCGCTTTAGCTTATTGTAAAACTATAGGTTGGAAGCCTCTTTAAAATAGGCGAGTTCGCCACTAAGGTCGATCTGCGGATATTGCTGTTGCAGCGCCAGAGCAATTTCGTATTGTTGCTTTAGAAAGACACGATGAGATTGCGTTTGCGGCTGCCTGGGGCGATGTCGCATAGCTGTAACCAGCTTCTTGATCTGAGCGGCTACCGAGACCGCATCGGCGCTAACGCAATGCTCCATAAATTGATCGAGCACAAATCCCGTAGCCGCATAATTGGGATGCACCAGGTCTATATCGTAAAAACGGTAATCTCTTAGCACATCAATTACCAACTCGTAAGCAGGAAAATAATAATAAGGCATCCCCTGCTCATCCAATTGTTGCAAAGCCTCCAGCAAACGCGCTTTGCTGCGATTATTCTCGACCACGCCATCCCGGGCATGTCGAACCGGACTGATCGTAACGATAATTCTTGCTTGCGGACGAAGTGCATAAAATGCGGTAAAGCAATCACGAAGCATGGAAACGATCTCATCGACTGCGAGCAACTCTTTTTTGAACCATTGCTGCGGGGCCCGGTGACAATTAGCTACGCTACGATCGATTTCGCAACCAGCCCTGTCTGACGAATCGGTCAAACGATAGCAAAAAGACGAACCCAACGTGAGGATGAGCCAGTCGGCTTTTTTTAAAAAGTCGTGGGCCACTTGTTGCGATTCGTTGATGGCCCGAAGACAATCTTCTTTATCTACTGAAGAAAAGCGGGAGTGGTGATCCCAGCTATGCCAGCACTCTTGCCAAAAGAACAGCTCGCTGGCATGATATCGTTTGTTCTCTATGTAAGAATGAATGGAGCGACAGACTGCATCGGGGCCAAATAAAATTCCATGGGGATTTTGCAAGACCGGAAATTTAAGATCGGCTAGCCCCTGCCCGATATGTTCCGTAAAACAAGAGCCGACCAAAAGAACGGGCTCCCCATATGCTATGAGCCGATCAGGTCTTTTGATATGGATGGGTAATTGCCACTGCATGGTCTACACGAATAATTTTTCTGCTATCGCCGAGCAAGCTAGCAATTGATCACCATCTACACCGGTGTTGTATCCCTTTTCATGAAGCCACTGCACTAACCACTCCATATTGAGATTGCTTACTAAACTATCTGCGGCCATTGGGCACCCACCCACCCCGCCAAGGGCCGCATCGAATCGGGTGCAACCGGCCTCCAGTCCGGCTTCGACCTTTTCTTTCCAACCGGTAGGGCTGGCATGAAGATGCAAGCCGATCTCTGTTTGCGGAAAATATTTTATAAACTGCTCGGTGAGCGAGTGGATCTGTTCCGGTGTAGCCATACCCACTGTATCGGCCAATGAAAAAACAGTGATTCCCAGTGGCATCAGTTTATGCGCCCATTCCAGTACCAGTTCTTTATCATAAGTATCGCCATAGGGATTGCCAAAAGCCATCGACAAGTAGACCACCAGCTTACGGTTGGCAAGTAAACATTGTTCTTGAATGGTCGCTACGGTCTGTATCGCTTCTTCGCGCCCCGATCGGGTGTTGCGTTGTTGAAAAGTTTCAGACACCGAAAAAGGAAAGCCGAGATAATCAACGTCAGCAAAAGTGAGTGCTTCACGGGCGCCCCTGTCGTTGGCTACGATCACCAACGCTTTTGTTGCAGAGGTTGATAACGGCAATTGGATTAGCACGTCGGCCGTATCGGCCATCTGCGGTATGGCTTTTGCAGAAACAAAGCTGCCCAGATCTAGCGTATCGAAGCCAACTTTTAAGAGCGATCGCAAATATTCAACCTTTTCAGTTGTCGAGAACATGCGACCAAAACCCTGCATGGCATCACGGGGGCATTCTATGAGCTTTATGGAAGTGGATCGGCTCATTTCATTCGTTGCTTCATGGCCTCGTACAGTATGATACCGGTAGCCACCGATACATTCAACGATTCAAAATCGTTTTGCATGGGGATCGAGAACGTCGCATCACAATGCTTTTGCAAGGCGGGATAGATCCCCTTGTCTTCACTGCCCATTACAATGGCGACCGGAGAAGAGAAATCGACCGATGAGACACTTGTGGACGATCGCATTACCGAAGCCAGTACCTGGATTCCATTTAAATGCAGCTCATCGACCGCTTTTAACAACGAGGGTACGCGACATACCGGAATCTTCTCCAGTGCCCCGGCCGAGGTCAGGATAGCATCTTCTTGTAACGCCCCTACTCCTCTTTCGGGAATGATGATCGCATGTACACCGGTGCAATAGGCGGTGCGGGAAATTCCCCCAATGTTTCTAATATCGGTAATGCCATCTAAGATCAGTAACAAGGGTGCTTGACCGCTATCGACCACATGAGAGATCACATCTTGCAGCGCGCTGTATTGTACCCTCGACTTTTGCGCGATACAGCCTAGGTGAGTTCCTGCGTTGAAATTATCGAGTTTTACGGCTGGCACGTATGCGATGGGCACTCCACTTTCTGCCGCTAATTTTCGAATGGAAGAAACAGCGGCACCTTGCACCTTTGTATCAAGGTATATACGGTCAAGCGCGGGCCCCCTTTCCAATGCTTCGAGCACAGCGGCGGGTCCTACGACCAATGTATTTTTCTTAGGACGGGGCGATGATCGTCTAAATGATTTCACAAGGCAAAGAAAGGGAAAAAAAAGACCCGTCGTAAAGACGGGTCAGGGTATACGATAAGTTGGACTATTTAGCGTAAGCCAAAAGCCTTTTTTACTTTGGCAACGTAGTCGAGTTTCTCCCAGGTAAAGAGTTCTACATTCTTTTTGACCTGCTTTCCATTGGGAGCGGTAAAGACCTTCACAACGGTCTGAGGGGTACGGCCCATGTGACCATAGGCAGCGGTTTCAGCGTACATGGGATTACGCAATTTGAGGCGCTGCTCAATAAAGTAGGGACGCATATCGAAAACGCTCTCTACGATCTTGCCGATCTGACCATCCGTTAAATTGACCTTAGCGGTGCCATAAGTATTCACATTGATGCTGGTAGGCTTGGCTACACCGATCGCATAAGAGACCTGAACCAGCACTTCGTCTGCCACTCCGGCGGCTACGAGGTTTTTGGCAATGTGGCGTGTAGCGTATGCTGCAGAGCGGTCTACCTTAGAAGGATCCTTACCACTAAAGGCTCCGCCTCCGTGTGCACCCTTTCCGCCGTAGGTATCTACGATGATCTTGCGGCCAGTGAGTCCGGTATCACCGTGCGGTCCACCGATCACGAATTTTCCGGTTGGATTGATATGATACTTGATATCGCTGTTAAAGAGTTTTGCGTACTTCTTGTATTTGGCTTTGATGCGAGGGATCAAAATAGAAATAACATCGTTTTTGATACGCTGCAACATTTTGGCTTCGTTATCGAAATCATCATGCTGTGTAGAAATCACAATAGCATCGATGCGAACGGGTTGATTGTTGTCGTCGTATTCCAGGGTTACCTGGCTTTTGGCATCGGGGCGCAGATAAGGCATCTTTGAATTTTTCTCTCTGCGAATGGCAGCCAGCTCGATCAACAAATTGTGTGCGAGATCAAGTGCAAGCGGCATGTAATGCTCCGTTTCGTTGGTAGCATAACCGAACATCATACCCTGGTCGCCGGCGCCCTGGTCTTCTTTTTTCTTTCTGTCTACACCTTGGTTGATGTCAGATGATTGCTCGTGAATGGCCGACAACACACCGCAACTGCTGGCTTCGAACATATATTCACTCTTCGTGTATCCGATCTTGCGAATTACACCGCGGGCGATCTCTTGCACGTCGAGATAGGCCTTTGATTTTACTTCTCCTGCCAGCACCACTTGACCAGTGGTTACTAGCGTTTCGCAAGCCACTTTAGATTGAGGATCGAAAGCAAGAAAATTATCGATGAGTGCATCAGAGATCTGGTCGGCAACTTTATCTGGATGTCCTTCACTAACGGACTCCGATGTAAACAAATAAGGCATGATTAACAGGTTTAAGTTTAGGGCTACAAAGATAAGGTTAGCCCTGAATAAAAAAAGAAGAGAGAGACTGTATTATAACTTGGAATAGACCACCCGCAAACGAAGTCGTTTGGCAGGGTTAATATAGTTACCCCCGGCTATTACGATCCTGCCATAGGCGACCTGATCGGAAATGGCCAATAGACTGACCCGACGATACAAGGTTGAGTAAGCATAGGTCCTGAGCGGAGCCTGTATACGGAGTGTAAAATTGGATGAATCATTGGTAACGATCCGCTGAACATAGCGGCTAACATCGAAACGGTAGGTGCTATCTCTTAACAATAGCCCACCGAATCTGGCATAATCGTAGGTGAATGAGCTGAAATTGTCGCGAGTGTTCATGTCGAAGTCAAATAGGAATGCCGTATCGCGACGGGCATTGATTCGATCTAGGTAAAGCGCCTTGGGATGAAAGAAGTAAGCATTCTGCTGTGTTTCAAGGGGTGTAACGATCAACTCGGCGCGGTGAATGATGGCATTTTGCAACGTATCCAATCCGGGAATGGTAATGGTAGCATACGAACCAGGGCTGGATTGAAGAAATACCTTGTCGTCACTGATTTGGTTATTGACCAGGTACTGCGCAAAATTGGCACCGGGGGTTCTTTTGACCAGATTAGCCTGCCCGCCACGGGAATGATAGAATTCGGTCAGTGTGGTATCGATGGTTCCGTTCTTTTGCACTCGATAGTAGACGATCAACTTGGTCTTGATATCGGATGGAGAGAAATAAGTTAAGGCATTACCACTATTATCGGCTCGTATGGCCAAACCACGAAAAAGCGACAGAAACATGGAATCACTGCGATATCCCCCGTTAGCGGTAGTACTGGTATCATAATTGGCAAAGCGGGCGCCGAGCTGCGCTGAAAGAGGTATGCGAATCACACCAGCCAGTTTAGAGGTATCTCTTTTTCGAATAAAGGAAATACTGTCTTTGAGCTGCTTCATCCGATAGGTCTTGGAACCCAATTCAGGGCCTCGGGTTGCAAAATCGGGATGATTATACCTGTACAAAGCCGTATCGCTAAAACCGGATTGCTGATCGATCTCGTAAACACGAAGCGTTTGAAGACTATTGCTGTCGCCGTAGTACCCCTTGTAAGAAAGAGACAAGATCACCGAGTCGATTCCTACGATAGAATCCTTTCGATAGAAGGGATAGAATTTGGCGGTGGGAGGTAAAACATTGAAGTAAGCGTCTGCATGTGTCTTACCAAACTCTCTGTCATCATCGATATGACCCAGCGTCATGTCGTCGGAGTAGAAGACCTTGTTGGAGTCGGTAAAAAGAAAATTATCGGTTTGCGTTTCCAGAAATGTTTGAAACGTTCGGATGTTATCTACGGCAGGCAGCACATCGCCCCCCAATTCGGTAGGATTGTTGATCTTGGTGCAACCGCTGGCCCCCAATAAGAGACCCAGCAAGGCCGGGAGCCATACATACATTGAATTCCTGCGCAAAGAATGTAAGGATTGAATGCTCATCACTTCGACGCAAGGTCGTTATAGAGTTGTAAATAGTCTGTTAAATCTCCCTCTGCTTGAAAGGGCAATGTCTTCTTACCTTTTACCTTGGCAAATTCATCCGATAATTTCTTATCGATCTTTTCTGCGCCAAAAGTAATAGCATCGGCATAGCTGGCGGCACCTCTGAACAATGCAGTGTTGGTTCCCTCCTTGAAAAGTTCGAGGTCCTTGTCCTTTAAACTTGCATGAATGAGCGCCTTTTTAATAAATCCGCCACCGAGCTTCTCTTTAAAGGTGTTCGAACCGATGGTATAGATGATCTTGCTGTGGGCAAAGACCGGCTCTTTTCTATAAAGCGTCTTTAAGTAAGCAGGAATGAGAGAGGTAATCCAGCCACTGCAATGGATCACGTCTGGGGGCCAACCAAACTTCTTGACCGTTTCAAGCGCTCCTTTGCAAAAAAATACGGTTCGCAGATCGTTGTCGTCAAACCATTTTTCGTTTTCATCATGAAAGACGAACTTGCGACGGAATAGCTCTTCGTTATCCAAAAAGTAAACCTGTAATCTGGCACTGGGTAAAGAAGCCACTTTAATCTGCAGGGGCATGTCGTCGTTGTCGACCGAAACGTTTATTCCGGACAAACGAACCACCTCGTGCAGTCGGTGTCTTCTTTCGTTGATCACCCCAAAACGGGGCATGATACAACGAACCTCAAAGTTGTTCTCGTTAGCTTTGATGGCCAGCTTGTTAACGATCTCCGAGAACTCAGTGAGTTCAAGGTACGGAGACATTTCGTTGGCAATGAACAGGATACGCTTTTTGGGAGACATAGGGGCTGCAAAGTTAACAAATTAAGGGCATCCATACAATTTAAGCAGGGAAATGTCTAAACGCCTCATAACCATTATTCAATATCTTTTTTTTCTGGCCCTCGGCCTGTTTTTTGCCTGGCTGTCGGTAAAGAATCTCAACGATGAGAACTTGGCACAGATCAGGCAGGCCCTGGCTGGTTCTAGGCAATGGCTGATCGTACCGGTCTTTTTAATGCTCGTCTTAAGCCACTACCTAAGAGCGGTTAGATGGAGGCTGCTAATGGAGCCACTGGGTCATCGCCCGGGCATACTGAATACTTTTTTTGCCGTCATGATCGGCTACCTGATCAATCTGGGGGTACCCCGCTTGGGAGAACTGGCAAAGTGTACCCTTCTGGCCAAGTACGAAAAGATCCCTGCCGAGCAACTGATCGGCACCATCATTATCGAGCGCATTTTTGATGCCCTTACCCTACTGGTCGTATTTGCCATAACACTGGGTGTTCAGCCTGGCCTATACAGCCAGCTTATGGATACCTTTTTTCCCACCGCCGCAGCATCGACCGAGCGATCGAGTTCGCTTTTGACCCTTGTGATCATTGCTTCTGCTGCCGCCTTGTTCTTGTCGTATTGGACACTGATCAGAAAAAAAACACTACGACAGCTACAGCATGCCATCACTGAAATATTGCGGCGGGTCTATGCAGGAGTTTCTTCCATTGTTGCGCTACGAAGCAAAGGTCTTTTCTTGCTGCTTAGCGGATGCATCTGGTCGCTTTATTTGTTGGCAGGTTACGCAGGCTTTTTTGCCTTCAGCGAAACGGCGCAATACGGAATTAAAGAAGCTCTTACTATTTTATCTGCTGGCAGCATTGGCATGATCGCATCGCCCGGCGGCATCGGTGCTTATGCCTATTTGGTAGAGCAATCCATGCAACTCTACGGGCTTACCTATAGTATTGCGATAGCCTTTGGCTGGCTACTTTGGATGGCTCAAACGGGAGTAACCATTGTAGCGGGCTTGCTCAGCTTTATCGCACTGCCATGGTTTAACAAAACGAAGTAGTGCCAACCGATGCGCCGACTATCGATATAGACAGAAATCAAATAACTTTACCAATTCAATTGTTTGCAAATGAATTTTTCTACATGGATCCCCGCTGCAGGTGCCGCTTCTTCTCTCTGCACTGGTACTAAATGGCTAGCAGGCACAGGCCCTGCCCTTCTATCCTACTCTCCCGCTGATGGAAAAAAGATCGGAGAGGTAAGCAGTGCATCTCAAAGCGAGTACGATAGTGTCATTCAAAAAGCGCAGGAGGCTTTTAGTAAATGGAGAATGATGCCGGCCCCCCAGCGAGGCGAGATCGTCAGGCAAATGGGAGAGGCCTTTCGACAGCACAAGGCTGCGTTGGGAGAATTGGTTTCGTACGAGATGGGTAAAAGTTTACAAGAAGGACTTGGAGAAGTGCAAGAGATGATCGATATCTGCGACTTTGCGGTAGGTCTTTCTAGGCAACTCTACGGATTGACCATGCATAGTGAGAGACCCGGCCACAGGATGTACGAACAATATCACCCTCTGGGTATTGTTGGTATCATTTCGGCATTCAATTTTCCGACGGCGGTTTGGAGCTGGAATGCCATGATCGCTCTTGTATGTGGAGATGTTTGTGTCTGGAAGCCGTCAGAGAAAACTCCTTTTTGTGCAATTGCCTGCCATCACATTATATCCGAAGTGTTACAAAAAAATAATGTTCCCGAAGGAGTCTGCAACTTGATTATCGGCGGTCGAGAGGTCGGAGAATGGTTAGCCGCCGATTCTCGCATTCCGCTTGTCTCCGCTACAGGGTCTACCGCCATGGGAAGAAAGGTAGCCAGTGTCGTAGGCCAGCGATTGGGCAGAACGCTGCTGGAGCTTGGTGGTAACAATGCGATCATCATCACACCCGAAGCCGATCTGGACATTGCCATAAGAGGTGCGGTATTTGGTGCGGTAGGTACGGCCGGACAGCGTTGCACCACAACAAGAAGATTGATCATTCATGAATCGCTCTACGAAACGGTAAAACAAAAACTTAAAGGAGCCTATTCTCAACTCCGAATCGGAAACCCGCTTGATCAGCAAAATCACGTAGGCCCCCTTATTGACACAGATGCGGTAAGACGCTATGTGGATGCCATTGAAGCCTGCAAAAAAGAGGGCGGTTCGTTTGTGGTGGAGGGCGAGGTTCTGCAAGGTGATGCCTTCGGCAGTGGCTGTTACGTAAAACCCTGCATTGCCGAAGCAAAACCGCACTACCGCATCGTGCAAGAAGAAACGTTTGCGCCGATATTATATCTTTTATCGTATCGTGACCTCGATGAGGCCATCGCCATCCAAAATGGCGTTCCGCAAGGCCTCTCCTCTTCTATAATGACACTGAATATGCGCGAGGCTGAACAATTTCTTTCTGCTGCAGGAAGCGATTGTGGAATCGCTAACGTAAACATCGGTACAAGTGGTGCTGAGATCGGTGGTGCTTTTGGAGGCGAAAAAGAAACCGGCGGTGGAAGAGAAAGTGGCAGTGATTCTTGGAAAGCGTACATGCGACGTCAGACCAATACGATCAATTACAGTCAATCACTCCCATTGGCACAAGGCATCAAATTTGACATTTAAAAAAAACAAATCATGAATAAGCATTTCGTTCTTTTCATTGCGACCGTACTATTTTGTTTTCCCTTGCTTGCGCAGACCGCAACCAGCACTGCTAAAAAAGACGTTCCCAAAGGATGGCATCTTCAAGATCAACAAGACAGCGGTTATGCCGGCATCAGTCTCGACAAGGCATATGCCTTTTTAAAGAGTCAGAAAAGAAAAAGCCAGACCGTTGTGGTGGCCGTGATCGATTCCGGGATCGATACGTTGCACGAAGATCTGCGTTCGGTTCTATGGACCAATTCTAAGGAGATCCCTGGCAATGGAATCGATGACGATAAAAATGGATACATCGACGACATACATGGCTGGAATTTTTTGGGAGGAAAAGATGGAAGAAATGTTGAGAAGGACTCCTATGAGGCAGCCCGTGTCTATCATCGATTCAAAGGTGACTTTGAGAACATTGACCCGTTGGTGGTAAAGTTCAATAAAGAAAGTTTTTACCTATACAACATGTGGCTTCGCTCCAAACAAGAAGTAGCCGGAGAAAAAAAAGGAAATGGCGCCGAGATGATCATGATGAAAAGGGCCTACACGAACCTGCTGAAAAGCGATAGCATCCTTAGAAAAGCACTTGGCAAAGACACCTTTGCCGGCAAGGAGCTTTCCGAATTTAAATCGGAGCAATCGGACGTTAAGAAGGCCCGTTCGGCCCTCTATAATCTCATGCTGAATAACGATGCCCTAGAGGCCACCAACATCGAATTCCTCGAAGGGTTTGGCGACTATATCCGCTCCATGGAGCAAAAAGAGGATGCAGCCGGCAAAGCACCCGAAAATTTCAGAGCAGACATCGTCAAAGACAACTACCAGGACTTTTCGGACCGCTACTATGGAAACAACGATATAATGGCTACGGCTAAATCGGCATTGCATGGTACGCACGTATCGGGCATCATTGCAGCCAGCCGTCAAAACGATAAGGGAAGTGACGGTGTTGCCGATAATGTCAAGATCATGACACTACGCGCGGTACCTGACGGTGATGAGCACGATAAAGACATTGCGTTAGCCATTCGCTATGCGGCAGACAATGGCGCACAAATAATCAATATGAGTTTTGGCAAGGGCTTCTCTCCAGAAAAAAAATGGGTCGATGAGGCCGTTGCCTATGCCGCACAAAAAGGTGTATTACTGGTGCATGCCGCAGGCAATGATGCCAAGAATCTTGATACCACTTTCAATTATCCCGCACCGCTCTCGATGGAGGGCAATCGGGCAGAAAATTGGATCACCGTGGGGGCCAGTGGCGATCCAAGTGCCGGTGGATACACCGCTTCGTTTTCGAATTACGGCAAAACCGAGGTAGACGTTTTTGCACCAGGAGTTAAGATCTACGCTCCTGTGCCCGGTGGTAATACGTATCAGTTCTTACAGGGTACCAGCATGGCCTCTCCCGTTGTGGCAGGGGTAGCCGCCTTATTGCTAGAGTACTTCCCTACTCTTAGCGCAAAACAATTAAAGATGGTCATAGAGCAATCGGCTGTGTCACTAAAAGATTCTGTGCGAAACCCAGGAACCGGAGAAAAGGTATTATTGAGCGATCTCTGCAGAACCGGTGGGCTTGTCAATGCATTCGAAGCAGTAAAGCTGGCCTCGACGATCAAAGGAGAGCGAAAACTTCCTGCTCCGGTAAGTAAGCCAGCGCCCAAGCCGGCTGCGACCCCTGTAAAGAAGACAAAAGGGTTCTAGTATTATTTAAAAGCTGGCGACATTAAAAGCAAGGTAAGACCAAAAAGCAGGGCTTTACTATATTTGTCAGACAAGAAAGGTTATGGCCAAAAAATTTGAAGACCTCGACGCGAACCTAACTGGCGAGGGCTCCTCATCAGACGAGCCCCGGTCGAGCTGGTTCAAGCGTATCAAAAAGGGAATCAATACCCGGACCTCCGAAAAGATGGAGACCCCCGAAGGGCTCTGGAATAAATGCCCGGAGTGCAGTCATATTTGCACCTCTCATGACCTGAAAGACAATTTTCATATCTGCCCCAAATGCTCCTATCATTTTAGAATTAACAGCGATAGCTATTACGAGATCATTTTCGACAATAACCAATACACCGAACTGTTCGAAACGATCAGGAGTAAAGATTTCTTAGAATTTACCGACCTCAAACCCTACAAGAAACGACTGGAAGACATTTGGAGTAAGACCGATCTGAAAGATTCCATGCGCGTGGCCGTAGGAGATGTAAATGGAAAGAAACTGGTGGTGGCCTGTATGGACTTTGAATTCATTGGCGGATCTCTTGGCAGTGTAATGGGAGAAAAATTCTCCAGAGCGGTAGACTATTGCATAGCAAATCGCATCCCTTACATGGTCATTTCAAAAAGTGGTGGTGCCCGCATGATGGAAAGTGCTTTTTCGCTGATGCAGCTGGCTAAAACAAGTGGAAAGCTCTCTCAGCTTAGCGACGCAAAGCTCCCCTATATCTCGTTGCTTACCGATCCCACCTTTGGCGGTATCTCGGCTTCGTTCGGGATGCTGGGCGATCTAAACATTGCCGAGCCCGGCGCCCTGATCGGCTTTGCCGGTCCTCGCGTGATCAAAGAAACGATCAAAAAAGATCTGCCCGAAGGATTTCAACGCTCCGAATTTATTCTAGAACACGGGTTTCTTGACTTTATCGTGCCCCGAAACGAACTCAAGCAGAAACTCTCTACGCTCATTACGATCTTCGAACAATAGGCCCTCATTTCTGGTAACACTTTTCTATGCAAGCCCTTCAAAACAGACAGGCGCTCTACGATTATTTTATAGAAACTCGCTACGAGGCGGGAATGGTGTTGTTAGGCACCGAGGTTAAATCGCTTCGAGAAGGAAAGGCCAGTTTCAATGATAGCTTTTGTGTAATTCACGATGGCGAAGTCTTCATCAAGTCGTTGCATATTGCCCCTTACAGTCATGGCTCACACAGCAACCACGAGCCATTACGAGACAGAAAACTACTATTGAGTAAAAAAGAGATCGGCCGAATTGCATCGGCCCTCAAAGAGAAAGGCTATACGCTGGTACCCCTAAAAATTTTCTTTTCCGAAAAAGGGCTGATAAAGATCGAGATCGGACTTGGGCGCGGCAAAAAACAATACGACAAACGCGAAAGCATTAAAAAAAGAGAGGCCGAACGAGAGATCAAAAGAACGGGCTTGTAATGCTGCGACCGACCTTTGTTACTCGAATAACTCGGGCTGCGCACCCGGCTTAGACCTTACCCACTCCATCTCTGTTGATTTGCTATAATCGGCCAGTTTGGTACCCACTGTCTTCCAACCGGTCACTTCAGCGATTTTGCCCAACTTGAGCTTGGCCTTTCTGATCTGTGTGCCTTTGCCCTGTTGCATGGCCAATACAGGCTCGGGGTCGGTCGTAACGGCTTCCACATAGTTGTCTGCCCCTTCTTTTATAAAGAAGAACTTTGACTTTAATGTACTGGTCTCTACCTTGAAGCGCTTGAGCATATATTGCTTCTTTTCCATATCCGCATACACGGCTGTAATCACTTTTTCGGAATCGAACTTTTCTATCTGCAGCACTTTGTCGGCATCGAACTTTTGCGTGGTCTCCTGGTCTGTGATCTCGTAGTTACCATCGCTGTATACCACCAGTATCAGATCGTCGGGCTCAAAGGAGCCCAATGGCATTCCTTTCTCTTCTGTATTGAGACGACCGAACTGGTCATCGAACCAAAGTTTTTTAGCCGAAATGGTAGACTTGCCGGCCGCTTTGAACTTAACACTCTTGATGGGATACTTGGTAACCTGGTTACCTAAGCTGCTCCTTCCTTTTACGGAAAGGGTCTCAAAATAAAAGTCAAACTCTTTGATGCGGGCAGACGAACCCGGAGTAAGCAATACTTTTACCACTTCGGCCTCTCCATTAAGGTTCACACTGAGGTAATGCACTTTACTCTTCTCATCTCCTTTTGTAAGATCGTACTCTTTGTCGCGAGTAACGCCTGTGACAGTAAAACGCTTGGCATAGCTAACCCCTCCCTTACCATCGGCATAGATCATATTATAGGTAGTGCGCTCGTCATTTTTCTGAAAGATGGCTACATGCAACACATCCTTTCCGATAAAGGCTTTTTCTGAAACCTTTACCACCTTTAAGATCCCGCGACGGGTAATGGCTATGATGTCATCGAGATCGGAGCACTCAAACAATAGTTCGTCTTTTTTAAGACCGGTACCAATAAAGCCCTCTTCGCGATTCACATAGAGCTTGGTATTGGCGATGGCCACTTGCTTGGCCTCAATCACTTCGAACTCCTTTATTTCGGTACGTCTTTCGCGACCCTTACCGTATTTTTTTAGCAAGCCTTCGTAATAGGCTACGGCAAAATCAACCAGGTTATCGAGATCGTGCCGCACTTGCTTCATGGCCGCCTCCAGTTCGCGGATCTGCTCGTTCAATTCGTCTATGTCAAGCTTATAGATCCTTCTGACCGGCTTTTCGGTGAGCTTTACGATATCTTCTCTGGTAATAGCCCTTTTTAATTTTTTCTTGAACGGATCGAAGGCCTCGTCGATGGCCACAAGAACTTTCTCCCAGCTGCTATGCTTTTTCTCGAGCTCCTTATAGATCTTTTCTTCGAAGAATATCTTTTCGAGCGAGGTATAATGCCATTTCTCTTGCAGTTCGGCCAACTTTATACGCAGCTCTTGTTCCAGTAACGCCTTGGTATGATCTACAGAGAACTTGAGCAGCTCTTGTACGCCCAAAAACTGTGGCTTTTGATCGGCGATCACACAGGCATTGGGAGAAATGGAGATCTCACAATCGGTGAACTTATATAACGCATCGATGGTAATATCGGGAGAGATACCTGCCGCGAGATCGACCAGTATCTCCACGTCGGCAGCCGTATTATCGGTCACTTTTTTGATCTTGATCTTTCCTTGGTCATTGGCCTTTACGATTGACTCCATGAGCTGCATGGTGGTTACACCGTACGGCACGCTTCGTATTACAAGGGTCTTTTTGTCCCACTCTTCGATATGGGCCCTCAATTTGACCTTTCCTCCCCTTTTACCCTGGTTGTAGTCAGCTACATCAATGAGTCCACCGGTCTGAAAATCGGGATACAATTCAAAACGACGGCCCCGTAAATGTTTGATCGCAGCCTCCAGGAGCTCACAAAAGTTATGCGGCAAGATCTTGGTAGAAAGTCCCACTGCAATACCATCGGCCCCCTGGGCTAGCAACAGCGGAAATTTCATGGGTAAGGCAACGGGCTCCTGCTTGCGTCCATCGTAACTAAGTTGCCACTGCGTGGTCTTGGGATTAAAGGCCACTTCGAGGGCAAACTTGCTTGGGCGGGCCTCTATGTAACGTGCAGCAGCTGCATCGTCTCCCGTACGAACGTCTCCCCAGTTACCTTGCGTATCGATCAATAGGTCCTTTTGCCCCAGGTTCACCAGCGCATCGCCTATGCTGGCATCGCCATGCGGATGATACTGCATGGCCTGCCCGATGATATTAGCCACTTTGTTGTAGCGACCATCGTCCATTTCCTTCATGGCATGGAGGATCCTGCGTTGAACGGGCTTTAATCCATCTTCTATGGCCGGAACGGCACGCTCCAAGATCACGTACGAAGCATAATCCAAAAACCAATGCTTGTACTGACCCTGAATGCCGGTATCGCCTGATTGCGCTATGACTGGCTTGTTTTTCAATTGCAAAGTAATTTAGAACTTATTGAGCGGAGTCGGTCGCATCTTTCGAACCAAAGGCCCCGGGCTGACGAAACTCCAGATCTTTCCACTGTGAACCTGCATCACCTTTGATCTCCAATACGCCCGATGTAACCAACGAACGAATACGACTCATTAAAAATACATCTCCTGTTTTATTCTTCATACGAGTCTGCAGCTGTTGCAGCAAGCGATTGGTCTTTTGCCAGTCACCACCCACAAAACGGCTGATCTCGTGATCGTAGCAATTTACCTCTTTACTGATTAGCTTTTTACCCCCTTCGAGCCAGCGCACCATGCCGTTTTCTTGACAGAGTTTTTTCCACTCGTCCGGGTCGATCTCGAACTCGCTGAGTGTAACGGGGCGAGCCAGTTTTTTGGCCTTTAAAAATTCGCTGGGGCGAATCTCACTTAAAAAAGAAGGATAGAATAGTTGACCTTTTTCGTTCAAAAATGGAAGATTGTTCATGTACAACACCATGATTCTTCCCTGATAGGCGCGTAGCTGTGGCAATAACCAATAATAACCAGATACATCGTGCTGGTTTTGCCCCATCCAAATCCAACACTCCAAATCAGGGTCATCGTTCAACATCCCTGTAATGGCTGAGACAGTGCCCGGGTCATCGATCTGATCGGCCCTTTCAATACCATAAGGTGAGCCGGCAAGCAGTTCCTTCCACCATTGCTTTCTGAGCGATCTTCCCTCTTCCGTCTCCAACGTGGCAATGGGTCCTACCGCATAATCGTCGTGAATAAGTTTGACCGGGCCATCCAATGTGGCATCGAGCTGCGCAACCTGTTGCAGTAATTCAACATCGACTTGGTTAAAAACAATATGAAGCATAATGGGTTTTATTTGAATTCAGCGGGGCTAATTAAGTAATAGACACAGGTAGTTACAAAATTGCGGAAATACGGGATCTTGCTGAGCCAAGACCATTGTCTTTTTGGTCGCAGGCCAAACTTCCACTGGTAGATAGGATTGATGAGATAATGTTGCTTATTGACCTGGCGATAGGCTTGCTCACGACAAATGCGCTCGAATCTTTCGATAGAGATTCGCGTATCGCGTATCTCGAGCAATTCAGCCACTGGCTCTTTGTTTACGGTTAGCAAGAACTTGTACAAAAAGCGAGGCAACAAATGTATGTAAGGCAGTTTGCCAACAAACGAGCGGGCAATTTGCTGATGCCCTCCAAATGGCATTTGCCAAGGAGGAAAACCAAAGAAGATCACACCGCCGGGCGCCAACCATTTTTTCATGTATCCCATTAGGCGAGACTGATCGTGTATGTGCTCAATAACGTCCTTTAAAACGATGATGTCAAATGGGCCTCTTAGGTCAACCGCCAGATCGGTCTGATAGATATCCTTCTCTACATAATGAAGCTGCCCGCGACCGATGGCCTCCCACAAGAAACCGCAGGCCCACTCTACCCTTCTGGGATCGAGCTCTACCCCAACCCCCTGACAACCGCGTTCGATGAACGCACTTAACACCCCTCCCTCGCCGGCTCCGATCTCTAAAACGCGCATGCCATTTTTTACTGGATGAACTTGTTCGATAAAGGGAAGCACATAGTCCTTTGCATTCAGGTACTGCATGTCGAAGTAGCGTTTGCGATCGGCGTGAAATTCAAACATCACTTTTCTGATTCGGTTTCCAACGGCATGTCAGATTCAATGCGCAGGTTATCGATAATGAACTCCTGGCGATCGGGCGTATTCTTTCCCATATAGTACTCTAGCAACTGTTGCACATGATCTCCCTGCTCAAGACGCATAAGCTGCTTGCGCATGTCGGGGCCAATGAATTGTGCAAATTCATCAGGACTGATCTCGCCCAATCCTTTGAACCGTGTTACCTCGGGCTTTTGCCCCAGCTTTTTTACGGCCGCTAATTTCTCTTGTTCGGAATAACAATAAATGGTCTCTTGCTTATTGCGTACCCTAAACAACGGCGTTTCGAGCACATAGACCTTTTCGTGTTTGACCAGATCGGGGAAAAATTGCAAAAAGAAGGTCATCAGTAAGAGGCGGATGTGCATGCCGTCTACATCGGCATCGGTAGCGATCACCACATTATTGTAACGAAGCCCCTCAAGCCCTTCCTCAATATTTAGGGCGTGCTGCAATAAATTGAACTCCTCGTTTTCGTACACTACTTTCTTGGTCAATCCAAAACAGTTCAGTGGCTTTCCACGTAAACTAAATACCGCTTGTGTCTCTACCTTACGAGCCTTGGTAATGGAACCACTGGCACTATCACCTTCGGTAATAAAGATGGTGGTATCCTTTTGCCGGGCCAAAAACTCCTCTTTGCCACGGACCGGTACATCATCACTAAGATGAAAGCGGCAGTCACGAAGCTTTCTATTATGCAGATTGGCCTTTTTGGCCCTTTCGTTAGCAAGTTTTTTTATGCCGGCCAGTTCCTTTCGTTCGCGTTCACTTTGCTCAATGCGCTTTTTGAGTGCGTCGGCCACAGCGGGATGCTTATGCAAGTAGTTGTCGAGCTCACGAGCCAGAAAATCACCTACGAACTGTCGCATGCTGGGTCCTTCGATATCAACATTAACAGAGCCCAGTTTTGTTTTGGTCTGCGATTCGAATACCGGTTCTACCACGCGAACGGAGACAGCCGCCACAATACCGGTTCTGATATCGGAGGCGTCATAATCCTTTTTAAAGAAGTCACGGATCGTTTTTACATACGCCTCGCGGAAGGCCTGTTGATGGGTTCCCCCTTGGGTAGTATGTTGTCCGTTTACGAAGCTGTAAATATCTTCACCATAGTCGTTGGTATGAGAGAGGGCTACCTCAATATCCGTACCGCTCAGATGAATGATCGGATAGCGGATCTCGTCTTCGTTGGTCTTTCGTTGCAACAGATCGAGCAATCCATTTTTACTGATATAGGTCTTTCCGTTAAAGTTGATCTTGAGACCGGCATTCAAAAAGCAATAGTTCCAAAGTTGATTATCGAGAAACTCGGGCAAGAAACGAAAGTTCTTAAAAACGCTATCATCGGGGGTAAATGAAACGAGTGTACCATTGGGCTCCGTTGTCTTGGCCTCTTTTTGCTCCTTGACCAACTCACCACGCGTAAATTCGGCGGTTTTCTCTTTGCCTTCACGAATGGCAGTAACCTTAAAATAATTGCTCAGCGCATTTACGGCCTTGGTACCAACCCCGTTGAGCCCCACTGATTTTTGAAATGCCTTACTATCGTACTTGGCACCCGTGTTGATCTTGCTGACCACATCCACGACTTTTCCCAGCGGAATTCCCCGACCATAATCCCTGACCGTAACGGTCTTTCCTTCGATGTGCAGATCGATCGCTTTCCCAAAACCCATGGTATACTCGTCGATGCAATTATCCATTACCTCTTTGACCAGTACGTAGATGCCATCGTCGGGCGAAGAGCCATCACCTAATTTTCCAATGTACATGCCCGGACGAAGACGAATGTGCTGCTTCCAGTCGAGCGACTGGATACTATCTTCGGTATACTCAAACAAGGAGCTGTCTTTTTCTTTTGCCATAGCAATTACAAGCAGGCAAATATACCAATTGAGTGCTTACTGTTGCAATAACTCTTTTACACTGAGCCTTCGTTTTTGCTCGGGGTCAAAAAAACGATAGGTTATGCTGTAATCTTTTCCAATTAAAAAAACCGAAGGAACAGGAAGCTGCGGGGTATTGGGAGCGTTCAATTTGACCAAGTCAATGCCACCGCTTCTATAACGGGCCAGCTGCGATTCCGAAAGTTCTTGCAATACATCATATCGTTTTGCAATTAGGTGGGCGGAGTCCCATACCAGCGAAAAGCCTGCCCTCGTCTTTTGCAAGGTCAAGGCGCGGCTAGAATCCGATTCGGGACTAACTGCCAGCACCGTGATCTGACGGTCGGTAAAAAAAGAAAGGGAGTCTTGTAAGCGAGAAAGCAAACGAGTGCATTGAGGGCTCCAGTATCCCTTGTAAAAGACAAGCAGAACTGGTTCTCTCTTGGCCAGCTGCCGCAAATTAACCTGCCTTCCAAACTGGTCGGTGCCGGTAAAATCAGGAGCTTTTGCGCCAAGAAAGATCCCTTCGGGCTGACCCTGTCCCTGTACCCCAACTGCCAGGGCGCAAAGCATCACAAATGATAAAATGAACCTCATTTTAAAAAGATCAATTCTGCTGTAAACTGCGAAAATCCACTGTTACCAGTTTACTGACGCCGGGCTCTTGCATGGTAACACCGTATATGACATCTACGGTGCTCATGGTCATTTTATTGTGGGTAACAATAATAAATTGAGAGTTTTCGCTGAACTGACGGATCATATTGGTAAACTTGCCCACATTGGCATCATCAAGAGGGGCATCGACCTCGTCGAGAATACAGAAAGGGGCCGGCTTGATCAGATAGATAGCGAACAGTAAGGCCGTGGCCGTAAGGGTACGCTCTCCTCCACTTAGCTGTGTAAGCGAAGAAGGCCGTTTGCCTTTGGGTTTGGCTACAACATCTATGCCACTTTCGGCGATATTCTCCGGATCTTCCAGCACAAGGTCGCACTGGTCGTCTTCGGTAAACAACGTCTTGAATACTTTTTGAAAATTGGTGCGCACTTGCTCGAAGGTGTCCAGAAATTTCTGGTTGGCCGTTGCCTCGACCTCTTCGATGGTCTTAAGTAAACTATCCTTGGCCGTTACCAGGTCGGTCTTCTGCTCAACGATAAAATCATAGCGCTTCTTCATTTCCGTAAAGGCCTCGATGGCCGTTGGATTGACCTCACCGAGATTTTCGAGACGCTTCTTCATTCGCTCTGCAGTGGCTTGTAATTCATCGAGCGCGGTCTCAGAGAGGCGTGCCTCACCCAAGATCTGCTCAAGATCGACCCTGAACTCTACGCTCAGGCGCTCTTTCATACCTGCTAATTGCAACTTGAGCTCGTTGAGCTTATCCTTAATGGCCGCAAGTAAGAACTCGATCTGCTCTTTTTCTTTGCTCTGCAAACGAATGGCACTTTCTTTTTCGCTCAATTCGTTTCGAAGAACATAGTACTCCTGATCGGCCGTATTGAGGGATCTTTCGTCTTCTTCTTTTTTGCGCAATAACTCCAAAAGCTGCTGCTCGATCAGCGCCAGCTGCTCGCGCGATTGTTCAGCTGACTGTACTGTTTCTCCTTGCTGCAACTTACTTTGCTCAACCTGCGACTGCAGGTCGCTGAGCTGGCTGTTTTTGAAAGCCGCTTCTTGCGCAAGGCCACTGATCTTATTTTGCTGACGCGTTACGGAAAGATTGAATTCATTGAATTGCAGCGATGCCTGATTGAAAGCTTGCTCCGATGAACGGAATTCATTTTCCGCACCCTGTAGCGAGATCTGAAGCCCTGCAAAGGTGGCATTTAGCTGTTCGAATTCGCTACGTACACCCGATACGGACTGTAAGGTCTGTTCAACTTGTTGCTGCAACTCGGCCATGCGCGCAATACTAGTCTGCTGCGTGGCCAAAAGATTTTCGACTTTATTTTGAATGGCAAAAACCTCATTGGTGAGTTGCTGTATCTCTTTTTCGGCTTGGCGCAAGGCAGTCTCACGAAGGTCTTCGTTAAAAGCGATCACTTCGTTATGGCGCGTTTGAATGCGGGCGCGAAGTGACTCCACAACAGCTTGCTGACCATCGATCTCCTTTTGCAATTTCTCGAGATTCTTGGCACGACCGATCTTATTTCCCTCAAACAACCCTACACTGCCACCGGTAAGCGAGAAGGTGCCTTTCACGTAGCGGCCCTGCTTTTCGATCACCACATGACCGTTGCTATTGATCAGCGCCTCTTCGGTCTCTGCTATGTAGACATTCCCCAGTAAATGCTCGGCCAATTTATGATAGGGCTCCTCTACCTCGACCACCTGCAACGCAGCGATGGCCCCGGCAAGGGTGTGCGTATTGGTTGCGTTGGCCTTCGAATTGATCTGATCTAGCAAGAAGAAATTAGCCTTACCCTTTTGATGTTTATCGAGCAGGTGAACGGCATCAAGCCCTTCTTGTAAATTAGCGACCACATAGTAGCTGAGATAAGGCTCCAACACATTTTCGAGGGCTTTTCTATATTCTTCTTTAACGTAGAGAACATCGGAGAGGATGGGCACTGCTGATTTCCACTCTTTATTATTGTGCAAGAATTTGACCGATTCGGGGTATCCTTCCATCGAGTCGATCATGCTCTTTAGCAAGGCATGCTCATTCTTTTTGGCATCGAGCTTGCGGCTTTCCTCTGCCAATTCGTTACGCAGTCCCTCCAAAATGGCTTGCGTCTGCAAGATCTGCTCTTTAGTGTTGTCTTGGTGTTGCTGTAATTGCTCTAGATCAACTTTGCGAACAGCCAAGGTCTTCTCCTTTTCTGCACGCTCGCTCTCAAGTTGCTCTAACTGCGAAGTGCGTTGGGCTTTTTCAGCTTCGAGCTGCTGCAAGGTGCGTTGTAAATTCTGCACCGATGTATCGGCTACCGCAACCCGTTTTTCGGCATCGAATTGCAGCCGCTGGGTTTGTTGATATTCTTGACGAAGCTGATCGAGTGAAGCTCTTTTTTGCTCCATTCGAAGTCTGGATTGCTCCATGCCTTCTTGCAGCAAAGAGAGCTCCTGCTCTAGTTGCTGAAGTGCTTTTTCTTCTTCGGCTATTTGGCCACCGGTAAAGGTGATGCTTTCTTCGATACCCTTTAGCTGGCCCTCAGCCTTAGAAAGAAACGCACGAAGGGACTCCTGCTTCTCTGAAAGATGTTCGATTCGCTGTGAAGCAAGGTTCTTGTCGTTTTCTTTTACGCGTACCGTTTGCTGCAGTTCATTAAAGGACTGCTGCATGCGTTGAAGAGACTTCTCCTTTTCTACAAAAGCCAACTTCTCTTTTTCGAGGGCCGCTTCTTGCGTTCCAATGGTGGCTTCGATCTCTAGTCTACGATTGGTCTCTTTTTCTTGCTGCTCAGTGAGGTCTTTGTACGTTAGATTAAAGCCCTCAAGCGAAGCCTTGGCCAATTCAATACTCACCTCGCGATACTCCTTCTTGATCTCTTGATACTTCTCGGCTTTCTTCGCTTGGCTTTCGAGTGACTTCAATTGGTTATTGATCTCAAAGAGCAGGTCTTCGATACGAGCCAGATCTTGTTCAGTGGCTTCTAGTTTTGATTTGGCCTCTTTCTTGCGGGTTTTATAAATAGAAATGCCGGCTGCTTGTTCCAACATCTTACGCCGGCTATTGTCTTTGTCTTTGATCAGGTCGTCGACCATGTCCAGCGCAATGATCGCATAGCTATCGGTACTAATACCGGTATCCAAAAAAAGATTTTGAATATCCTTTAAACGACATTGCACGTCGTTAAGCCTGTATTCACTTTCTCCGTTCTTATAGAATTTTCGCGTAATGGTTACAATATTGAATTCGGTTGGCAGCAGGTTTCGGGTGTTCTCGAACGTTAAGCTGACCTCTGCCAGACCACTTGCACTGCGCGTTTTGGAACCATTAAAGACCAGGCTGTCGAGATTCTCGCTTCGCAGCTGACTGATCTTTTGTTCACCAATAACCCAGCGTATACTGTCTACTATGTTTGACTTGCCACATCCGTTCGGACCCACAATGCCGGTAATATTATCGTCGAAATTGATGATGGTTTTATCAGCAAAACTCTTGAAACCCTTGATTTCTAAGCTCTTTAATCTCACAATGAATCTATTTTAATAGGGAAATGTCTGCCGCGAATTTAACGGGAAAAGACCAGAATAATTAAGGCCTTCTACCCCCAGTTATTCACAATAAGAGGCATAAAATGTGAGAAGATTTACCAGACCCAATCTCTCACTGACAGGTGGGCTGATTGTCCCTTTTTATAGGAACGATCCGAGGTGCTTATCTTGACCGTCAAACCTTCGCAATGTGCTACTACCAGTGTGTGGGAGCCCATGAACTGAACAGATTCTATG